>Ga0306909_100498_pt1 | contig 9192 bp, 9 predicted proteins | sample AntRauMFilla2697_FD_190439 | JGI IMG/M metagenome (GOLD analysis project Ga0306909, IMG submission 190439) | Saline lake microbial communities from Rauer Islands, Antarctica - Metagenome Filla 2 #697 (v2) (version 2) | ecosystem: Environmental > Aquatic > Non-marine Saline and Alkaline > Saline ... | reverse complement strand
CCATACCCTGCGCACGCTGGCGCACGATGTTCTCAAGCACGACGATGGCGTCGTCGACCACCATACCCGTCGCCAGCACAAGCGCTAGCAACGTCAGAATATTCACCGAAAATCCGACAATGTAGATCGCGGCAATTGTCCCGATCAACGCCACCGGCAGCGTGATCGTTGGAATAAGGGTCGCGCGGACATCGCGCAGAAACACGAAGATAACGGCAACCACGATTCCCATGGCAAAGCCAAGCGATTTGATCACCTCTTCAATCGAGCCGGAGATGAATATCGCGTCATCGGACGTCACGGCGATGGTGATATCTTCGGGCAAGGTCTCGTTCAGCTCATCCACCGCCTGACGCACGGCCGTAGATATTTCGAGCGTGTTCGACGTGGCCTGCCGTATAATGCCGATGCCCAGGCCAAGTTGTCCGTTGGCGCGCAGCACCGTCTCGCCCGAGGCGGGGCCGAGCGTGACCTGCGCCACATCACCGACCAGCACCGAGGGTTTGATTTCAAGCGCCTCAAAGGCCTCGACAGTATCCACATTCGCCGTAGTGCGTACATTGATGGACTGGCGGTCACCGGCCAAATCCCCTGCGGGCGCGTCAAAGGCCGCACTTGCCAACAGGCGCTGCATATCGCCCAGCGTGAGACCCCGGCTTGCCAGTTCCAGCTGGTTGATATCGACACGGAAAATCGGCTCCCGGTCGCCGTAGATCTGCAAATCGGCAACGCCTTCGACCGAAATCAACCGATCCTCGACGCGGTCCTGCACAATGGCGGTCAGCTCCTGCGGGGAGCGCGCGTTCGAGGTCACCGCGATGCGCATCACCGGCTGGGCGTTGGCGTCTGCTTTGACGATCTCGGGCTGATCTGCATCCTCGGGCAGATCGTTGACGATGCGGCCCACGGCATCGCGCACATCGGTGGCGGCCACATCGATATCGACGTTATCGTTGAATTCAACTGTCACACGGCTGCGGCCAAAACGCGAGTTCGACGAGATACTGCGGACGCCTGAGACACGGCCCACAGCCCCCTCGATCCGGCCCGTCAACTCCTGATCAACGGCCTCAGGCGACGCGCCCGGAAAGGGAGTGGTGATGGTCACGACAGGGCGGTCCACATTCGGCAGCTCGCGGATTTCGGCGCCGAACAGTGCCGCAAGACCGGCAAGCACGATAAGCGCGTTCATCACGATCGCCAGAATGGGGCGCCGGACGAAGATCGCCGTTCCGGGCGATGACGCGCCGCTCACAGGGTCGCCCCTGTCGTGCTTTCGGTGGCGGCGGTTTCGTCGGTAGCGATCGAGACTTCAGCGCCGTCTCGGAGGGTTTGCACCCCTTCCGTCACCACCATATCTCCGGCGGCAAGGTCGTCAGAGGTGACAAGAACCTCATCACTGTTGCGCTGCTCGATCACGACGGGCACCTGCACAGCTTTGCCCTCGCGCACGGCCCAGACGAAAGGTCCTTCGCTGGACCATTGCACCGCCAGCGGCGCAATCGACAACATCAAAGGCCCCGGAAAGTCGAGGTTCACCGAAAACGCCATGCCCGCGCGCAGAAGATCATCCGCGTTGGAGACGCGTCCCTGCACCAGCAGGGTGCGGCTGGCGCGGTCCACGACTGAATCAATCGCGCTGATCGTACCGGTCAAGACGATGTCCTGTATTCCCAGCGGCAGCACTTCGAATTCTTGACCGATCGTCATACGCGACGCGACACGGTCAGGGACGCGGAAATCAATCAGGATGTCCGAACGGTCAGTGATGGTCACCAGAACATCCTGCGCGTTTACTCGGTCGCCCTGCTCCAGATCAGGGATCCCGACCCATCCAGATATCGGCGCCCTGATCTCACGCTGCGACAAGTCGAATTCCGCTTGCCGCACGGCAAGCTCCGCACTGCGCAAGGCAAGCTCAGCTTCGCTAAGTCGCACTTCGGTCGTTGATCCGGTCGAGCTTAGCGCTTCGACCCGTTCCAACGCTCTGCGGGCGTCCTCTCGCCCAATCCGGGCCTGCTCCAGCGCGATCTCCTCCGCCTCGTCCAGCAGCCTTAAGATGAGCGATCCACTTTTCAGATATGCGCCTGCGCTCACCGGAAGATCGGTGATAACGCCACCCGTGTTGGCGCGGACGGTCACCGTTCGCAGCGCGCGGCCATCACCGATTGCATTGATGCGATCAGACATGGCTTTTTCAGAAACACTCACTGCGATTACTGTCGCCGCTCCCCCGTCCCGACGCTGATCGTCGGATGCCCCCGTCGCCACCGCAGGCTCGATCCCCAGAAGATCCAACAGACCGACCCGTTCCAACAAAGGATGGCTCGCGGGGACGTAATTTATCCAGACATAGAGACCCGCTACGGTCATAGCGATGGTCGTGCCGAGCTGGCGCAAGATTTTCATTCCAGAAACTTTCCAAGGACTAATCTATAGACGCTTCAATAGCGCGTAAGTTCCCCATTGATACGCATTTTCTCTGCCTGCATTTTTAATTGGGCATTTTCCCATTTTCAAAGGCAGTTCTCTGTCCCGATGCCGCGTTTGCTGGGCGTCGCACAGTCAAAGGGTTAGCCTCGTGTTCGCCTTTGCTAAGCTGCCCGGATGGGAACAGGCCGCCCCCACCGGATAATCGTCGCGACCGAAAATCTGGCCGCGCTTCTGGGCGAGCAGTGTTTTGGAGTCTCGTTGCCCGATCTGGACGTGGTCGGCGCCATCCGCGAGCTGATCAATGAAGGGATGGACGCCGTGTTCGCCCGTTGCGATGTGATTCTGCGCTCTGCGGCCCTTGTGCCCGCGCCCGAGGGGCCGGACGATACGAGATCTTTTTAAGACCCACAGCCCCCGCTCCTGAGTTCTGACGGACGCATCGAAATGTGGAGCGGAGCCGGGTATCTAGCCCGAACATTTACCCGTGTCTTTTCCCACAGTGACACGATTGAAACGCCCTGAATTTTCAAAAGCCATCTTCACTAACTGACCCGGACGGGTGCCGCCCCTTTTGTATCCTGCATGTTGCAGCAAGCTACCCGGCTCCTCTTGGCAAATTTGCGTTGCAAGCGACTGTCCCCAAAGGTTCTGTTCGGTTTGCTTTTGAAGCGGACGACTGGGTTTATGGAAAGCTCTTTCGTTCGTGTCTGGATGGCCTGGTCAGTGCCGGACTTCAGCATCTTCATCGCCGTCTGAATCCGTTGTCTGCTGCCATCCTGTCCGAGGGCTCGACAGTGTCGTTGTGTCTTCTGATCCCCTCTCGTTGCTGCAAGCAGCATACGCGAGCTGGAAACATCGGGAGCCTAATCACTCAACGGAGCGGTCCGGTCCTCAAAACACTAGGGCAGCGCCTTATGGCGAAATCTGACCGGATACCAGCATCGCAGCCGCGTCGAAGCCGAGCCTCTCGGGATCATGCTGGACGTGGCTCGGTCGGGCGATGGACGCATTGTGTGAAGGCGCCTCTGAACACGTCACTTTGACCGTCAGATAGCGGAGATCCGAATGCGCGCCACGACCCTCAATCGCTTCGCACCTCTTGGCCTCATGTGTACCTTGGCCGTAGGCTGGACCCTACTGACCTCGTAGATAAGGTCTAGACCTTCTGTGTGAGCGCGGCGATGACTTCATCTTGGGGACGAAAAATGCCGTAAAAGCATATTCAGCCTCAGCTATGCGAGAGACTGTCGTTGACCAAATCGCCCCGCTGAGACGTTTTCTGAACGTATCAGGGCACCTCGATGATACAGTAACCTGATGCTAAAGTAGCCAGCTGTTGCGCACGTCGGATTTTGTCTATCCTGGTGGTCTCGGAGTTTTCCCCAACTCAATGATGCGGCGGCGGATGCGTCCCTCCTTCAGCCAGCAACAAGTCGGCCTCGATCAAAGGTCCTCGCGATAGAATCGCCCTGCACGTACAAAAGCTGGCCCGAAGTGTTTCTCGGCCCCAAAGCTCTCGTCGCAACTTTGACATTCTGGAAATGGCTCACAGTTCAAATGCGTTTAAGTCGAATTGTACCTGCGGAAAGGCCTGAAGCCTGTTGTGCAAAAAGGTTATTTTAATACACAGAACCTATCTTTGTGAAAATGGCGTGCCACCATCAGTCTGCAAAGGTCTAAGAATGCAACTTTCCCGAAGAAACAAACTGTCATTTAAATTGCCGGCTTTCGTTGCGATCATTATTGCCGTGGTTGCGGGGGTTCTTTCTACTTTCACCTTTGTATCCGGCAGGGCCATCGCGCTTGAGCAGGCGGACACAAATTTAGAACTTATTCTCACAAACCGCGAAGAGGCAGTGCAGAAATGGTACCTTTCACTCAATGCTCTTGCTACGTCGCTTGCGCGCAACCCCTCCACCGTTGAAGCCGCGACCAACATCAACGCAATCTGGTCGATCATGACCGAAGCTGACCGGCGTGAGTTGCAAGCATCCTTTACGACGCTCAATCCGTTCGAGTTGGCGAAACGTAGCGAGCTGATCGTCGCGGACGAAAACCGTGGATACGACCACCTGCACAAACGCTTTCATGAGTTTTTCAGATATTTCAGCAGTACCAATGCGTTCTACGATCTGTTTTTGGTAAATCCGGAAGGCGATATCATTTACTCTGTCGCCAAAGAGGAAGATTTTGGCCAAAATGTGGTGACCGGCAAACTTGCGCAATCGGGTATCGGCCAGTCCTTTGCCCAGTCGCTTGAGAACGGCGCCGCTGAAACACACCTTTCCGACTTTCAGGGCTATTCGATCAGCGCGGGTGCGATCGCGGCGTTTGCCTCTACGCCTGTGCTTGATGCCGATGGCGTACTGAAGGGTGTCTTAATCCTGCAGATCAATCATTCCGACTTTACTGCATTGATCAATAATCCTCAGGGCTTGGGCGAAACCGGCCAAACATATATCGTGAACCCATCCGGGCGCTTGTTGGTCGATAGCCGTTTTGACGGTGGTCCAAAAGCACTGCAAACCGTAGATATTTCGCCCCAAGTTGCTGCCGGTCTGAATGGCCAGACTTTCTCCTCCGTGGCGGCAAGCGGTTTAACACACCAAGATGTGAGCACCAAAGTTGTTCCTTTGGTCCTTGATGGCGCCAACTATGCTTTGGTCGCCGAGCTGTCGAACACCGAAATCTTTGGTGATCTCAACGCGCAGCGCAATAATTTGATTCTCATTTCAATCCTCTCTGCCAGCCTGCTGAGCCTTTTCGCCTGGTTTTATATCAACCGCGTCACAACGGCCCTCAAAACCTTGGGTAAAGATATGAGCGACGTCGCCGAAGGAAATTACGACGTCGACGTCTCTGCCACCAGACGCAAAGACGAAATTGGCGACATTGGCGCGGTGTTGGTTGATTTTCAAACCAAACTGCACACCGCCGCCGAGCAGAGCAAAGAGCGCCTACGGGCCCGCGAAGAGCAGACAAAAACCCTTGAGGTATTGCGCGCAGGCCTGGTGCAGCTGGCAGAGGGTGACCTATCTCAACCCATAGACCAGCAATTTGACGCGGAGTATGAAAGCCTTCGCGCCGATTTCAATACCGCTTTGGTCACATTAAGTGAGGCGATTGCGAGCGTCATGGAGGCTTCGGGCAGCATCCAGCACGGCGCGCAAGAGATCAGCCAAGCTTCTGACGATCTATCGAACCGCACTGAAAACCAGGCCGCAACACTGGAACAAACGGCGGCCGCCCTGGATCAACTCACGGCAAGTGTGAGATCCGCAGCCGACGGTGCCAAATCCGTCGAGACCATCGTAGTCGAAGCTCAATCAGAGGCCGAGGCGAGTGGAAAGGTCGTCTCGGATGCGATCTCAGCGATGAACCAAATTGAGGAATCATCGAAGCATATTTCACAGATCATAGGCGTGATCGACGATATTGCTTTCCAAACCAACTTGCTTGCGTTGAACGCAGGCGTGGAAGCTGCCCGCGCAGGCGATGCGGGCAAGGGTTTTGCAGTGGTAGCATCCGAAGTGCGGGCTCTTGCGCAACGCTCATCCGAGGCTGCCAAAGAAATCAAGACACTCATCAAAGGCAGCGCCACGGAAGTCGAGCGTGGTGTCCAGCTGGTCGGAGGGGCGGGCAAAGCCCTTACCAGCATCGTCGAGCGCGTCACACACATCTCGGATCTGGTGCGCACCATGGCCACCGGCACGTCCGAGCAAGCCGTCGGATTGGGGGAAATCAACATCGGTGTGAACCAATTGGATCAGGTGACCCAGCAAAACGCGGCAATGGTAGAACAGGCAACCGCTGCCAGCCACGTGTTGAAAGCTGACGTTGTGCGTCTGCAAGAAATGGTGAAGCGGTTCAAAACCAACCCTGTTGAGGCTCCGAAATTCAACCGATCGTCGGCATACCTCAATCTCGAGCGTGTCAAATTCCAACCTCCAGCCGAGGTCACGTTCACGCCGGTACGGAGCAACATGCAAACCGCCCGCCAAGCAAATGGCACACAAAATACCGCTGCGCCTGAAAATAACTGGACTGATTTCTGATCAGGGCAGTCTATTTCAAAAGCGTAGAGGACGAAGGCACATATGAGCAGCAAAAGCATTATAGTCGCGACCCCTTATTCTGCAGATCTGAACAGGTGGCAGGACATATTGTCAGATACACCGGAATTACGCATCCAAGCTCATGCGCCGAGCTTAATGGAGTTGTTTAACAAAGTCGAACATGGCCCACCAAATGTCGTCCTGATTGAGTCCGGACTCTGCGCCACGGATGAATTCGAATTAATCGTGACTCTTTTCGACGCGTTAGACGTCCGTTGGTTAAAATTCACACGCAGCGACAGACCAAATGACAGGCACGATCATGCTTCAGAACTTTCCAAAAACGGCGGTCTGTTTTCAATTTCGCTTGCCCAAGAGGATTGCTTACTCATCGGTCAAGTCCTGTCGACCGCGAATGCAACACAACGTGCAGAACGCCCCGTTGAACGGATGGTCGCCGCGCCAACTCGGCGGTTCAAACGCGTCGTTCTCATTGGGTCGTCCACAGGCGGTGTCGACGCGTTGAAAAATGTACTCTCGAAATTCGATGCCGACTGCCCTCCGACCGTCGTTGTACAACATACCAGTCAGGGTTTTGGCGGCGGGCTGACCCGTGTCTTGGGCCGCGCGAGTGCTGCGCAGATAAAGCCGTTTGAACCGGACGCGCCACTGCGAAGCGGGACGATATACGTCGTTGCGGGCCTACCTCAACATGTCATCCTGAACCCAAGCAATCGCCCCTTTTTGCGAACCTGCCCAGATCCACCGATGTCTGGTCACTTGCCGTCAATCGACAAACTTTTTCTATCCTGCATCCCATTTGCAGATCGCGTTGTTGGCTGCATCCTGACGGGAATGGGTACAGACGGCGTACGAGGCTTGCTTGAATTGCGCAAAGCAGGCGCCCGGACGTTATCACAAGACCGCGAAAGTTCAGTGGTTTACGGCATGCCGGGTGCGGCCTGGTCGATGGGGGCATCAATGCAACAGGTTCCATTGAAGGCAATGGGCGACACCATTCTAAGAGAGGCGACCCTATGAGTTTTGCGACTGGGCCATCTGCGCCGACATGGTCAGCGAGTAGGACCAACACCGTTGCGGTCATTCAGGGCGAGATCGAGATATCCGACGACCCGAAAGTTATCTTGTCAACGATTCTGGGATCGTGCGTGGCGGTCTGTTTGTGGGATCCGCGTGCGGGTATCGGCGGAATGAACCATTTCCTGCTGGCTCAGGGCGGCGCCCGTAATGATGTCAAATATGGGGTCTACGCCATGGAAATGTTGATCAACCGGTTGCTGCGTGCGGGTGCGCAACGCAGTGCATTCCAATGCAAGGTGTTCGGCGGAGCGACTTTGTCGGGTTTTGGCAATGAGATTGGTCGCGCCAACGCAGCATTCGCACGCAAATTTCTTTCTGATGAAGAAATAGTCTGCGTGGCGGAAAGCCTCGAAGGGGATCAGCCGCGCCGTATCAGATTCAGCCCGACCACTGGAAAAGTGCAAATGCTTTTTGTGAAGCCTGTAGACGTGGCACCCCTGATACCACCCCGCGTGGCTTCCGCAGCCGACATCACATTATTCTAATGCTACATATGATGAGCACTCGTCACTCTCATTCTGATCGCTATTGGGGGTTTATTGGTCAGATTTCGCACAAGCTTATCGATCTGACCCGCTGCGCTAAAGAAAATATTAAGGGAACCATTGCTAAGTTCCGGATCAGCTTCGGCCGACCGCGCGCAAATTTCCTAAATGGAAAGCATACCGTTTTATGACACAACCGACGACATTTGTACTTGAGCATGAGCCCGGTAAAGACTTGCCAGAAGATCTTATTACTTTCTTGAGCGTAAACAACGCCCGCAGCATCGAGATCGACCTGAGTGGCATGAAAGCACTTTCTGGTCGCCATATTGAACTGTTGCTATCGGCTTCACAACACTGGCAATCCGCCGGGCTGTCGCTTGTGCTGGCGCACGCAGACAAGACGTTAATTGAGCGGCTAAGCGCCTTTGGCATGCCTGCCCACCTCTTCTCGGAAGGAAAATGATTTGAAAACCAGTGTGCTTGCAATTGACGACTCTCGAACAATTAGGACGCTGCTGCGCCAGGCCTTGGAACAGGATGGGTTTGACGTGCACGTCGCGGAGGACGGTATCGACGGCATTAAAAAATTTGATGAAATAAAACCAGATGTCGTCATTACAGATATTAATATGCCAAATCTTGACGGCTTTGGTGTGATTTCTCAATTGCGCGGCCCTGCATTCAAGACGACGGTGCCGATCCTTGTTTTGACTACCGAAAGCTCGGCCGAATTAAAGAGCCGTGCGCGTGATCTGGGTGCGACGGGTTGGATTGTAAAGCCCTTTGATGACGTAGCGCTTGTGCAGGTATTGCGCAGGGTAACTGGTCATGTCTAACAGTGACGACATCCGCGCGATGTTTTTCGACGAATGCAGCGATCTTATGGAATCGCTGTTCGAGGGGCTTGCCCTGCTCGAAGAAGGGGTGCCTGAAGACGTGCCTGAAGACGATACGGTGAACGCTGTATTCCGCGCAGTACACTCGATAAAAGGCGGTGTCAGCAAATCGTGTTGGCGCGAGGGCCTGAAGCGAGTAGCAGCCTGAGCGCTTCGAGGTAGGAGCGGTCCGCGTTATTTCGGGCGGCGTGCCAGCGGCCATATGCGGCAAGGTTCTTC
>Ga0306909_100496_pt1 | contig 9213 bp, 6 predicted proteins | sample AntRauMFilla2697_FD_190439 | JGI IMG/M metagenome (GOLD analysis project Ga0306909, IMG submission 190439) | Saline lake microbial communities from Rauer Islands, Antarctica - Metagenome Filla 2 #697 (v2) (version 2) | ecosystem: Environmental > Aquatic > Non-marine Saline and Alkaline > Saline ... | reverse complement strand
TAAATTAACACCAGAAGAGAAAGCAGAGAATGAAAGATACTGGGCTAGAGATAATAATAAAGGTGCTGGTTCGGCAGTTGGTGTTGAAGGTTTCGAAGGTGAGGGAGGTGCTCCCATGGATGGTGGGCCAGGTGACACAGACGACTCTGTAATAGATGACGGTGGTGATGATTTAGATATTGGTGGCACAGATAATCCAAGTCCAGATACTGGTGGTGGTGATGAGTTTGAGTTCTAAAATAATTATGGATTGGTACAAAAATAAAAACATGACTGAATATTCAGTCATGTTTTTTTTGTGCTAGTTTTTGTTCTAATTAAAACTTTTTAAAGTTTATCTGTTTCTTATCCAAGTCCACATTATCTACAACAATTGTAATTTCATCACCCAGTGATAGTTTATCACCTAGTTTATTATCGGCTGTATATTTCTTAGTATCTATTCTCCACTTACCATCTCCTAAATCATTTGGTGCTATCATACCCTCACATTTATTATCTGTTAATTCTACATATATGCCCCAGTCAGTAACACCAGTGATGACACCTTGGAATATTTGTCCAATCTTGTCCATTAGAAATTCAACTTGCTTGTATTTTATAGAATCCCTCTGAGCCTTAGATGCTATTATTTCTCTTTGTGAACACCACTCTGCATCTTCTTCAATAGATAGAGGATTAGACTTAGGTTTATTCTCTAATAAGCCTAACAATAGCCTATGTGTTATAAGATCAGGGTATCTTCTTATTGGAGATGTAAAATGTGAGTAGTGTGAAAATCCTAACCCATAATGTCCAATATTCTTTATAGTATAATATGCCTTAGACATAGACCTAGTTACTAGTGTCTGTATCATATTTTCTTCTGGTTGGTCTTTTATCTCTATTAGTAATTTATTCAACTCCTTTTTTAAATCATTAGAAGTTTTCTCTAAGTCTACACTATAGCCAAAACTTTCACATATATCTGCTAGTGCATTAAGTTTCTCAATAGAAGGAGTGTTGTGCACTCTATAAACACCTGTTCTTTGTGTATTTGATAGCTTCTTAGCAACTGCTTTGTTGGCTAGTAACATATATTCCTCTATAAGCTTATTAGCCTCTTTCTGTACCTTATAATAAACACCTATTGGTTTTTTATTATCTGGTGCTAACTTAAATTGTATTTCTACACCACCCATTTCTATTGAACCTTCTCCAATTCTTTTCTTTCTTATTTTCCTTGCAATTGTGTCTAATATCCTAACTTCGTAATCTAATACATGGCTATCTCCCTCTATTATACTTTGTGCTTCTGCATATGTAAATCTATTATCTGAATTTATTATTGTCTTACCAAACCATTCTTTTAATACCTTACCATCCTCATTTATAGTTAAGATTACAGAAAATGCTAATCTATCTACATGTGGCTTCAAAGAACATATGTCATTACTTAAAACCTCTGGTAGCATTGGTATAACTCTATCAACGAGATATACCGATGTTGCTCTTTTAATAGCCTCATCATTTAGTAAAGTTCCGTCCTTTACATAATGTCCAACATCTGCTATATGAATACCTACTTCTATTAAACCACTTTCAATATTCTTAACTGAAAGTGCATCATCAAAATCCTTGGCACTCTTTGGATCAATAGTGAATGTCTTAATTCCCCTCATATCTCTCCTTTCGCTAATATCTTTCATTGATATTTCCTTTGGGATTTTGGATGCTTCCTTCTCAACATCTCTAGGAAACTCTACTGGTAGATTATAATCATGCATTATTGAGTTCATTTCTGCATTATTTTCACCAGAGTCTCCCAATATCTCAATTATCTTCCCTTGTGGTGATTTACCATCATTCCATTTAGTAAACTCTACTATTACCTTCTGTCCATTTTTACAAGTTAAACCACCCTTTATATAGAAGTCAACAGGTGTTTTATTATCATCAGCAACTACAAAAATAGTCTTTTTCCCTACTCTTGCCTTACCTACAAATGTTTTCCTATTTCTCTTTAATACCTCGATTACTTCAGCTTCTTGCCTTGATTTATTTTTATAAACATTTACACTCACTAAATCCTTATTTAAAGCATTTAAAGTCTTGCTTTTGTGTATGTATATCTTAGTTTTATCAATTTCTATTGATGCATTCCCATTCACTGAGAAGTTTATAACACCTTCTTTTTTATTATTTTCCATGTTTATTATATATTTTTAAAAAGTAAAGTTTTAACTTAATATATACTTCGTGGGAAATATTAAATTATATGAGGACTTTAAAAGTGATAAAGAAAAGATAAGCCAAATAAAAGAATTTGTTACAACACACGGTATAGTAAACTATACTATAAATGATGACTACTCAATAGATATAAATGATAACTTCCAAACCTCTATATTTGATAAAGTTGGATATATGCTACCTATAAAAATAAATAAAGTTAAATTTTCTTTTAATGCATACAAGTCAGGTATATTTAGCCTAAATAATGGACCAACAGAGGTTGGTGGTGATTATAGTTGTGCTATGAATAATCTAAAAACACTTAAAGGTGGTCCTAGTAAAGTAGGTCATCATTATGACTTTGCTGGTAATGAAATAAAAAGTTTTAAATATCTACCAGAAGTTATAAACGGTGGTCTGTTTTGTGGTAACAATAAAATAGAATCGTTTGATTATATATCAAAAAGAATAGAGGGGGATTTAGACATTAGTAATAATAACATAACATCATTTGAAGGATTTCCAGAAGTTGGTGGGGATATAAAAATGTATGGTAATCCATTATTCTACCTATATAATTATTTTAAAAATCAACCTATGATGGGTGAGATTAGAAACAATTCTCTTACAGATGAAGAACTAATCGAAGAATTTCAAGAATTTGAAGTTATAAGAGGCAAAAACACTATTCTATACGATAGGCTTTATAGCTTTTTAGATGGTTTTGGATTTGAAGTACCACCTATAGATAAAGTTAGGGGAATAGATGGATATAATGTTATTGATTAAGATTTTTCTTTAGAAGAACTAGATGATTTTATTTTCTTTTTTAAATCTTCATTTTGAATAGGATAATCTACACCAAAATTTCTTTTAAGCGTTTTCTTTCTTTTAAATTCTGAACACTTTCTACAAAAATATTCACCCCATTTATTACCATATTTAACATAGTTTTTAAATAACACATCTTTCTCAACACCACAAGTATCACACTTACACTTTATCTCTCTATGTGATCCCTTGGATAGTAAATCTATTGGTATTAATAAGTACTCACCAATTGTTACATCATATCCTAAGTTATCATAGTATTGAAAGTTAGACTCACTTATCTTGATAGAGACCTCTCTAGTTAATATCATAAAAACTCATTTATTTTTAATGTATTTATAAATAAATGGCTTATCCCCTCATGTAATATTTAACTTTACCAGCATCATAGATTCTGTATAACCCAGAGGTGTCTTTGTTTCTGAAGTTAAACTTATGAATCCTTATATTGTTTTGTACATATTTATAGTCTGGTTTAAGATTGTATTCTATATCAAATCCTAATGTCTTATATAAATCGCCATTGCTATAAGAATTATCAGAAAAAGTAAATATTTTATTTGAATAATTCCTATTAAAATACTTTAATAATCTTGAAGCACCACCTACAACACTGGTATTTAATTTATTACAAAATCTATTTAAATCATATTTATCTTTACTTTTTTTGAATGTCATAAGGCTAACCAACTCTTCATTATGGTATAGTCCAACCTTCACAGACGAAGAAGCATATCCTTGTATATGGTTCTTATTTAAAAACTCCTTGATAACATTATTATCACATACTTCTTTAATAATACATTTCCTTGCCCATATCTTATAAATTGACATATTAATCTTGTTCAATATCATTGATTTTATAATTTCGAAATTATAGTCCAAATTATCTTCCCATAGATGTATAAGTTGTATATTATTACTTTTGCACATGTCATACTTATCCTTGTGATAATTTTTGCTTTTGAATATTTCAGAATGCCAATATAATCCATTCACTTCAAAAGCAATATTTAATTCTGGTAAATATATATCCAATTCTTTGTTTAATATTCTATGGTTTTGTATTATAACACCACTATAATTATCATTTATAAAATTAAATACTTTTATTTCTTTCCCAGATTGGTGCTTATCTATCTCATTGCATATAGTACATATCTCTGTATTAGTTTCTCTTCGCTTGTAGTATAGAAAATAGCTTATATCAAATTTATTATTACAACTATTACAAAAAGCTTCGAACATTCTATTATCACTATCAATAGATAAAATATCACCTCTGTCTAATATTTGTTTATGTTTGGTTCTTAATACACTGCTTTTTATTTTATTAGAAATGTCTTTATTCATAGAGGGATTTCTTACGCCATACCTTTTTAAATTAGTATTTTTTATTTTGTCTCTTATTTCTTTTGAACTAAGAACACTCTCTACGCCATATTTTTCTAAATTGTTGTTTCTTCTGTTTTCTATAAAGACTTTGTCTAGGAATATAAATTCAACATCATTATTTTTAAGACATGTAGATATCTTTTTTTCTTTAACACTATCTAGTGAAGAAATATTCTCTACACCATATTTTTTTAAATTGCTATCTTTCTGTTTCTGTAAAACATTATTATTCTTCATATGGTGTTCCACTCCATACTTTTCTAAATTACTAACTCTTATTTTATCTTTAATAATATCAGACTGTGATACATTATCAACACCGTATTTTTCTTGGTTGCTACTTTTTATTTTATCTTTAACACTGTCTAGTTTAAACACATTATCAACTCCATATTTTTCTAGATTATTCTTCTTCATCTTACAACTCCTACATAAGTACACACCTGCTTTATATCCATATGATGTATATAATTTCATTGTTGTTTTCTTTTCATTAAGACAATTATCACATATGGCAGTTATTTTAGCCTTGCTATACTTTCCTAAATTAGAAATATCTTCTTTTATCATAACTTATATATTCATTTCAAACAATAATGACCCAGTGTCATAAACTCTATAATACTTCCTATCATTCATTATTTGGTGTTCTGATTTATCTTTGTCATATCCTTCTTTAACTAATACATCTTTCCTAAAGTTAAATCTATTTATTCTAAGACCTTCATCTTTGTGGAAATAAAAATAATTAGGAACAGTTTCTTTTATTTCAATAAATCCTAGTTTATTATATAAATTACCAACTGACCAATCTTTACTAGCATAAGAAATTATTTTAGTAGGTTTATATTCCCTTATAAAATATTTCAATAATTTAGATGATCCACCAACAATAGTGGTGTTTTTACTACTACAAAACCTTAGTAATTCGTAATGATTATCTGGATTTGTCTTATAACCTAAATTCCTCCTTAACTTAGAAAATGACATAACAGATACTAGATTGTCATTATAATATAGACCTAGCTTATATTTGGCTGGTGCATGGCCTTGTAAATGATTTTTATCTACAAATTTTCTATACACATTACTATTAACTTCTCTTATCTCACATTTTCTGCCCCATATCCTTTCATTAGTTTTGCTAACTATGTTAAGTACTCTACTTTTAATTATTTCTTTTTTAAATTTCCAATCATCTTCCCAAATGTGTATTATTTGTATCCCTTTCTCTTTGAAGAAATCGTTTTTAGATTTATGATAACTATTTTCCTTATACCTCTCAGAATGCCACCAAAGACCGTTGCATTCAAAACCTATTGATAACTCTGGTAAATACACATCTATTTCATATTTTTTAAAATCTCTACATTTATCTTTTACCTCACCGTCATAATTTTCTTTGATAAAATCACATATACTGCTTTCAAAAAAAGAATCATTGTTATTGGGGTTACAATTTAGACAAGGCTCAATATCAAATCTATTTCTTTGGTTAAATAGTTTACTAGAAATATTAAACTCTTTTTTACATTTACTGCATAATAATTTAAAATTACCATTGTCTATATCTATTACAGAAAACCCAGCACTTGTAATTCTATCTTTAGTCTTTTCAAGCCTAATACCAGGTAGTACCTCTTGTAGTCTAGTACTTATTTTCTGTTTAATACTTTCTGCATTTGATATGTTTTTAACACCCCATTTATCATTTACTGTCTTTGACCTCTTATTGTTTATTTCTCTTTTTTTAGTATCAGAAAAATTAGACTTTGTTATGTTAGCACTTTCAGTCATTTTCTTCCTAGTCTTTGGATTGTTGTTACATTCTATCATTTTCTTAACTCTCTTATCCTTTACCTCTTTAAATCCATGGCTATACTTGGTAGCACAACTTCTACTACAATATGTTCTGTAACCTTTATAAAATTTAGTGAAACTTACCTTACTATTACAGTTCAGACATTTTGGTTTTTGTTTTAATTCATTTTGAAACAACCATATTTTTTCAGATAGTGTTATGTCATCATCTTCTATTAAGAAGTTAACCATTTTATTATAGTATGATGGGAACTCACTTTTTAGCTTTTCTATAGTAAGTCCTCTTGTTGTCTTGAATTTCATATGGGTAACTATTTTAGTATATATATTAAATTCGGTGAAAGTTCTCAAAATTAACTAAAAAATCCGACAATCGTATAAAAAATCCACCTTTTTATTTAAGGAGAAATAACTCATTATATATACGATATAGGAAAAAATAAAATCTAATAAATGAAACCAGTATTAATAGTAGAAAATTCGACAAACTCCTTGATTAAAGAATCTAACGGTTCTGCTAAGAAGGGTGAATATGTTATGAATGGGACTTTCACTGAATTCGGGGTAAAAAATCGAAACGATAGAGTTTATTCAGCAGATAAGTTTCTCCCAGCTTTGGGCGAACTTAATGAAAGAATGAATAGTCTAGGAGTTGTTTACGGTGAGTTTGATCACCCAGATGTATTCGATACTTCTTTATCAAGAGCTTCGCACATAATTAGAAAGGCAGATTATGTACAAGAAAAGAACTCAGTAGAGGGTGAGATTATGCTTTTAAGTACCTATTGGGGAAAAGAAGCAAAATCATTAGTAAATGATGGTTGTCCTGTTTTTGTATCATCAAGAGCAGCGGGTGTTACTGAATCTGACGGTTCTGTATCACTTAAAAAACTATTCACTTACGACATTGTAGCAGATCCTGGATTTGCATCCGCTAAAATGAATGTTACCGTACTTAATGAATCATTAGGCTACAACGATGCCAAATCTAACTTTAGGATATATGAAATGTCCGATGAATCAAAAATAAACGAATTATTCAACATGAACAAAAATGAATTTGTAACAAAGAAACAATTAACTGATTACTCACAGTATTTAGTTAAAGAGCTTAACGAAACTAAAAAGGAAGTTAAGGGAGCAGTAACTAAGGGAAGTATGAACCCTAAGAAACTAGAACAATTATTAGAGTATTACGAAGAACTTAATACTACTAACGAAAAAGTAATAGGATACTTAGATTATTTATCAGAGAAAGTACAAGTAATGGTTAATGAAAATAAATCATTAAAGGAGACAACTGGTAAACTAGCTAAGCATAACGACTATTTAGCAGAGAATTTAGAAAAAGCTATTAGCTATTCTGAATATGTTGCTGAAAACTTAGATAAGAACATTAACTATTCAGAATACATTGCTGAAAATTTAGACAAGAACATTGCTTATAGTGAATATGTTGCAGAAAATCTAGATAAGAACATTGGATATTCAGAATACATTGCTGAAAATCTAGATAAGAACATTAATTATTCAGAATACATTGCTGAAAATCTAGATAAGAACATTAATTATTCAGAATACATCGCTGAAAACGTAAGTAAGAACATTTCTTATAGTGAATACATTGCTGAAAATGTAGATAACTCTATTAACTATTCAGAGTACCTAGCAGAACACCTTGATGGTAATATTGCTTATTCAGAATACATTGCAGAGAATCTAGATGACAACATTGCATATTCAGAGTATATCGCTGAAAGCCTTGACAAGTCTGTTGACTACCAAGGAATGATAGTAGAAAAACTTAATGGTGGTAAATTATTTGAATCTAAAGGAGAGCAATTCCCAACACTAGAGTCTGTTGGATTTGGTGTTCAAGAAGGAATGGATGAAGAAGGTATGCACGATGAAGAAGGTAAGCATGATGAAGATATGCACGATGAAGAAGGTACTAGAAAGCAAACTGGTATTGCTAAGACAATGGCAGAAGTTGCTCATGCACACGAAGAAAAAGAAGATGAAGATTGTGAAATGGAAGAATCAGAATTAAGTGATTCAGACTTATCAGAATCTATTGATAAATTAATCGAAGAGGCTAAAAAACGAAAAGTTTCTGAGACGAGTGATTTGAATTTTTTAAAGTTCTTAAACAAATCACAAATAGATAGTTATTACGCTTTAACTAACGAAGAACAAGACAACGTTAAACTACACATAAACGAAAGTAGTTATTTCACACAGAAAGACGTTCTAAGTTTAATAAGCGAATCTTTATCAACAAAGAACGAAACTCTAGAAGACAGAGTTGTCAGACTAATGCCTGATAGTATCAAGCCAGTCTGGGAGCAGTTAGATGGGACTTCTAAAAAGTCAGTGCTTTCACAAGCTAGACTTTACCCAGAAGATAACATGGTAACTGAAAGTCAAGTTGAGCATTTCTGGGATACTAGAAATATCAAGAAAAACGAAGCGACTAGTAAGAAATTAATTTCACATGATAAACTAATCCAAGAGGATAATTTATCTGATGATGAAACTAATGCAATATTAGAAAGGTTCAAAAGTCTATAAAAAATCCACCTTTCAAAAAAAGGTAAAAAAAGGGTTTATATATAGATTATATCAAATTTAAAAAAAAATAAAACAAAAATTATGTCACACATTAGAATAGACAATCAAAAAGCCAAGAAGAAGTGGACACCAGTTCTAGAGAACATGGGTGTTTCTGGCGACAGAATTGACTGGATGAGCGAGTACGCAGAATTCCACTCAATTAATGAAAACGCTTACGCAAACGCATCTAACGTATCAGGTATGGGAGGTGTTGTAGCTGCACAGCCATCAACATTATCTGGTTCAACAATCGGTAATGCTTTTGGACAAAACGGTGGATCACAGGGATCTGGAGATGTAGGCCAAAACTTACTTCCAGTAGCTATGAAGATTGCTGCA
>Ga0306909_100492_pt1 | contig 9253 bp, 7 predicted proteins | sample AntRauMFilla2697_FD_190439 | JGI IMG/M metagenome (GOLD analysis project Ga0306909, IMG submission 190439) | Saline lake microbial communities from Rauer Islands, Antarctica - Metagenome Filla 2 #697 (v2) (version 2) | ecosystem: Environmental > Aquatic > Non-marine Saline and Alkaline > Saline ... | reverse complement strand
TTCTCCACTCTGCGCCACCAATCTTATCGGGTGCAATTCCAAGTCGGTCGTAGTCAATGGGCTTATCGTCCATAACCTCCCACTTCTCCACGTCTAACTTGTACCGTCTTGGAACGACAATCATATGGTCCTCCAAGCCCTTAACGAGCTCTAGGTCGAATCCTTTGGCAAACGTACAGTGAGAGTCGCACTTCATGATAAACTCGCCCGTAGAGGCCAAAACACCCCGATTTATGGTGTCCCTCATACCTATTCTCTTAGGGTTGAGGAGTTTAACCACGTCACCACCAACGTACTGGTCAGTGCCGTCGAGAACAACAACAATCTCCACCTCGCCAAGAGCGTTCTGACGAATATCGTCTATCGTCTTTTGAAGGTGCGGGTCTTTAGCTGATGGTATAATTATTGAAATCATATCTTCCATTTAGGGCAAATAACGTCTCTATAATAGTCTCCCCAGAGCGAGAGGGCATACGCATATCCCTCTGCGTTCTTTGCTGGGTTTTCTTTCGTTCCGTTCTGGTGCGTTCTCGTAAAGGAAACGTGCTTATGTGCGTACCACGTGTTCTTATTCACCATAAGTCTCCCCCCAGCTTTCCACGTCTTGAATATCATCTCGGTAGAGTCCTGTATGAGAGGCCCGTACCCCTCAACCTGTAGCTCTCCTATCACCTTGTCCCACCAACTGCGGGTCATGACCCAGAAGCTTCCTTGCATAGCCATAGTCTCGTCTACCATTTCGGTGCGCTTTTCGCGGGACTCCCATTTCTGCCCCTCAAACTTACCTTCTCGTATCTTTAGCTTTTCGTAGACATACGGCTTCAAGTCCATTACCTCCCACTTAACGGGGTCTAGGAAGTAGCGAGTAGCGGTCATAATCTCGTCGTCTTTGATCACGTCAGTAATTGCTGTGTCAAAGCCCTGTGCAAACATACAATGCTCGTCAGTACGCATAAGGTACTTTCCCCTCGACACCGAGACACCAGCGTTAATAGCTCTACGCATACCGCGGTTCTGTCCCAAGTGAACAACCCTCACGCGAGGGTCTTGTATAACGTCAGTCCAATAGCCGTCCATTACAATGATAATCTCAATATCGCCAAGAGCATTGTCCAATATGGATTGCACGGTCTTGTGCAGAAAGGGGTCTTTGTAGCTTGGTATTATGACTGATAGCATATTAGGTCTCTAGGGTTTTAGCGACACAGCCCCATTTGCTTGTAACTGAGTCGTAGATAAACCCAACAGTGAGAACCTTTGAAATTGTAGTCGCCGTTGGAAGGGCGATACCTCTCGCTTCAAAACGTGCACCCCACGCTATTGACCGTGACGTACCGTCATCTTTGAAGCGCACAATGAGCTTCTGGAAGTTCGTGGGTGTCCCTGAGAGGTTTGTTGACATTGAGGTAACGTCTACCGCAAGTGCGGTGATTGAGTGCGCCTTCACCTTGTCTGTGTTTATTGTTGGGGTGGCTGAGCTGATTTCCGTACTAAAGCCACCGCCACCAGCCTCAAAACGCTTGGCTGTTGAGTTCCATATAAGTGTCTGCTCATTTGCGATACCGTCTACATGTACGTCACGAAGGAACGCAATAGAATGTATCGCCCCACCACTAGAGAAGTTTGGTACGTTACGCAGTTGCTTCCAGTCTATCTCGGCTTGCGTGAAGTCTATCTCCGGTATCAACTCCTGAACAAGCTCGCGCAGTCCGTCAATTTGGTCTGTTGAAAGGTTTGCGTTCTTAAAATACTCAGATATGAGGTTTGGCATTTGACTTTCAACCGCAAGAGAAGCGTCAAGAACCAACTCCTCTTTTTCGTCGTCAGTGAGTCGTGCCTGTTCACCTAGATCCGCAAGCATTTCGTCAGCTTTTTTGCTTACAAGCTCTCGTATAAGACGCTCTGACGCACCCCTTAGCGTCTGAGACGAACGTTCTAGTACCGCGAGGAGTTCTTGCTTGTTTTCCTTCTTTTCTTCGTTAAGAAGCCGTGTGAGGTCACGTCCCAGTGCCTTTTCTGCCTTTGTAAAGTCTTTGGTGAGTTGCTGTGACGTTTGAGTTGCATACCCATCTACTCGTTCCATAAGGTCTTTCATGAAGACGCCGCGAGTATTCGAGGTGAGAGTGTCGGCAAACATTGAAAGCGCTCGCTGAGTAGAGCGTGATTCTTTCGTCTCTTTAACTTTGTCGTCTTTTTTGAGGAAACGTAAAGCACCCCCAACGTCTCCTTTGTCGATGAGGGTTTTAAGTAGAGCTTCGCTCTTTTCGGCGCTACCTTCTGAGTCGTCACCAGCAAGCGCGTCAGACGCTTTGGCGTACTCGCCTTTTTCTATTAGAGATTGTAGGAGCAGCTCTTTGAGCTTTGCGCGGTCAAGTGCCATATACCTATATAATAACGAGTAGGCTTTTTTCAGATTTATACTATCTCACCTCAACACAGTTTTTTGCAGGCGTGTTGTCATCTTAGGCAGATATGATATTGTTAGCTTATGTTACTCCTTGTGGTCATACTAGTAATTGCTATTTACCTCGCTACGCACTCGGAGGCAGATATTTAAACCCCCAATAATATGGTTCAAATACTAATCGTTCTTGCACTCATTCCCTTTGCCCTGCTTGGTGTCTGGATTCTCAAGACTGTAAGTGTTGTTTTATATAAAAAGTTCGGTGGCAAGACACTCGGTATTAGCGCTTTAGTTGTCCTTGCGCTTGTCGGTGTCCTGCTATTTTTCCCGGCGTTGCCTTAGACTATCGGATAGACCCACCCACAAGACCCTCAAGGGCTTGTATGAGTTGCTTTTCTGTCGTGCCAAGCACTCTGTCAGCAACTGCCTCAACGCCAGACGAGATTGCACCGCGGAAATTGCCTGTTGCAATATTTCCCGCAACTCCCATCGCTTTTTTCGTGCCTTCCTGAACACCTCGCGCCGTGCTGCCTGAGAAACCGGTTGTTGCTTGAGTGCCAAAGACGTCCTCAAGAATATCAGCAAACACAACCTGCAGAACCACGTCCTGCTGTGTAGCGCCACGTTTCGCGGCTTCTTGTTCCATCATGTGTAACACGCGCATAATGTCAGACCTGTTTGCGCTGTTACCTAGTAATCTTCGCGCCACCTGTCCTGCTCGCAACTCTGCAAACTCTTGACCGGGGACAAACTTGCGTCCCATTACTTCATAAACCTGATCAAGCATATTTAGCGTCTGCGCAAACTCGGTGTTCACGTCATTATAAAATCCATAGTTCGTGTCGAGTTGGGTGTCAACTTGTCTTCTTAATCCTTTTATAATCCTCTCCGCTTGACCAGAGATTCCCTCCGCACTTTTTCCATAAGAAACTTGCTCGTCAATGTATCTTTTGAGCCTGTGAGCGTCGTGTGCGTCGTCTACCTTTTGAAGACGAGCGTGTACGTTCTTGATGAGCTTTTGAACAGCGGGTATATCTTCAAAGTCTGACCCATCAAAAAGTAGCGTACCGTCGTCAGAGCGTCCAACCCCAGCTCTCCCCAGTTCGTCAAAAAAAGAGTTTTCGGGTGTCGCAACGTCGAAGGTTTCGCCCTTTAGTCTGATGGCAACGTCATCAAGTTGCCCTGCTGCCTTTTTGTTTGCAGTCTGTAGTGCTTTTGTATAATCAACAACAGACTCTCCCACGACATCGCTCGGTCTGGAGAGGTAGCTTCTATCACCCTTTGCGTTCTTTGCGTGTTCAAGCATTTTCTGCGCCCTCGTTTTACCGTTTGGAGAAGTGACGAGATTTTTAATCGCCACGATGTCAGCTTCGTCAACCGTTTCAGTACCGCGAAGAAGCGTGCGTGCATTTTTGTCAAGCACAGACTCGCCCACTTGATTCGTTGTGTAGCGTGCCATACGCGCTCGGTCAGCAACGAGGTCTCCGCTTGCGCTGATTCCCTCGCTTGCCGGCATACGCACAGATACAGGATTGTCAGCAAGTCTCTGGAGTTCCAACTTACGCGCCTGACGCGCTGCAAGAGCACCTCCCATTCCTGCTGTGGCTGCTCCGAGTCCTGCACCGACCGCGCCACCCACAATACCTCCAAAAGCGCCCTTACCTATGATACCCCCGATACCGTCATTGTCGCGCATACCTAGAGCCGTACCTTCTACCACACCAAATCCTGCTCCCAGCTTGCCCGTTTGGATTGCTGCCTGTCGTACGGTCTGCGCAGTTCCCGCACCAAGAGCGCCGGGGAGTTTACCAAGACCAATAACGCTCGCTGCTGTTCCGAGTCCTTCTCCGACGACTTGTCGGTTTGACTTGTTAAGCGAGGGGTTTATTTCCCTATCGTCTGCCACAGAACTTGATGCTGCGTTTTGTAGTTGTGGTCGTAACCGCTCCATGCTTTCTGTATCTCCGCGGGTTCGTGCGTCTTGAAATGCTTTGACGAGCCGACCTTCTGTGTCTTGTTCTGTTTGTCGAGCTTGTTCAAGTCCGCGCTGACTACGAGTAAAGGGCTGTATAGCGCCGCCTATAGATTCTCCAAAGCCCTGAACGCCCGGTAGCACAAACTCACCCACTTTTGATAGGGTACTTTTTCCTTGCGGCTCGTTTGGTGTCGTTGTTTTTCCACCAAGTAGTTGCTCATGGACAGTCGAGGTCTTTCCTGTGCGTTGCGCACCAACAAAACCAGCAATTTGCGAGTTCGTATAACCCATACCCCTTAATTCCTTTATCGCTCCTAGTTCCTCTTGTGTTAGTGCCATATTATTTGCTGTTATATATTTGCTGCAACTCCTCCTCTGTTAAGCCCAAGCGCGCGCTGTTTTTGTCGATAGCATTGAGTATTTGACTCTTAAAATCATCAAGTCCTGCTTGGAGAGCTTTTTCCGAGCCTTTGAGTCCTTGCACAAGACCAGTCTTCGGGTTCTTGTCGAGCATTGAGTTGAGCTTTGACGCACTGGAGCTGATGACGCGCAGTTCAGCGTCAGAAAGAGCACCAAACGTTGCGCCCTCTGCTTTCTTGGCGATTAAGTTGTCGAGAGTATACGCTCCGGTAAATCGTTCAATTTCATTCAAAAAGTCTTCTTTTATAACCTTTGCTGGCATCATACCGACCCCTGTCTCTAGGAAAGAACTGAGGAATCCTCCCTTCATAACGCCCGTGGACAGTTTGATCGCCAGCTTATTGTCTATGAGCGCCCGTATGTCAGTTAGGTCTTTATTTAGCTGAGCGCCGGTTTCTTCAATGTTTATCAGGTCGGGAGTTGAAAGTTCAAGATTTCGAGGGTCATAACCAAGCTCAGAAATTGCTTGAGGATCGCCTGTTCCCGCAAGGGCAATAAGGTCAGCTCTGCGAGAAAGCCCCTGATTGGCAATACTTCCACGAAGCTGTTGATTTCTCAGCGCAGCCTCTTGAGTTACAAGCGCACGGTCTTGCTGTGCAACTCTACCCATGATTTCGGTTGCCGCTTGTATTTGCGCCTGCGGGTTGCTTCGCAGGTTAAAGAGTTCCTGCGCTTCTTGAGGATTTACGCCACCTGTTGCAATCGCTTGCATTACCATCGCCTGTGCTGTGTCAAGTTCGTTCTTTGCCGACGTGAGCATATCTCTGCGAGCAGCCGTCACCTCCTGCTTTGCGTCAGAATAGTCTCTGTCAATCCTGTTAAGGAAGAACATCTCCATTTCAATGTTTTTTCGTATCGGTGCGAACTCCATCTCAAGCGCTCGGTCTATGTTTTCAATCGCGCTCTCTAGGTCGCCCTGTGCAAGCTCAGCAACACCAACTTGTGCTCGTAATTCTGCTGCTTCTGCTGTTCGTTGTATTGCGCGGTCTCTCGCCACAGCATTTTGATTTCGACCTACAAGACGTGAGTCCTGTCCTTGTCCCTCAAGTTGTGCCTGAGCCATAAACGCCCTATCGTCACCTGCTGAAATCTGAGCGTTCTTTGAGCGTATACGAGACACCATGCGCTTGTAGTCTCTTTCTTGACCGGCAATGTCGGCGTCTTGGTACATCTCGTTCTTGCGCGCACCTTCCTGCGCTTCAATTCCCATAAGGCGACGCAATTCGTTTTCTGATGATGTGCGGTTGTTTTGAACACCTTGAAGTTCTGAGTTAACGCCTTCAAGATACGCTTTTGAAAGTCCGAGCGAGGTGTCTATGTTCCCCTGAAACGAATCCATGAAGTTGTCTTGCGGATATTCCAGTTTCGGCTGTGGGTTCTCCAAGACAGAGCTTAAATAGCCTTTCGCTTGCTTAAAGGTAGTACCCGCCCCCACACCTGCCATACCTGCTTTTTTTGCCTGTAGTATTACGCCGAGCTTTGACTTAGCGTCAGCGAGTTGTTTTTGTGCACTCGCGAGTTGCGCCCGCGTGCTTCCTGTGTTTGTCGAGCTTGTTACATTAGTAGCTGGCGGAGTATAGCTACTACCCAGCGCTCTTTTGGCGCGTGCAACGATTTCTGCTTTGTTTGTAGTAGCCATAAGTGTGTGTATATATTAAAGTATCAGTTATTTTTCAGATTAAGTCGTAACTTCTTGCCAAGCACCTGCGTTTTTGCGAAAGACTTTCGTTGCGTATATGTTCCCCTCCACAACTTGATTGCGTTTCACAACCACCTCTGCGTCTTGAAACTGTCGCGTCTTCATTTGCTTCAACTCCCGCAGTTCCTTTTGCATTTCCTTCACGTCGGCTTGTAGTTTTTCAAAGTCTTTCATATTAGTACGCAAGGTCGTCTAGTTCGAGTAAGTCAACAAAGAATCCGCGCACTGCAGCACTTCCGATTGTTTCTAGGCGAAACTGTATCTCTGGAAACGAGCCTAGAGGTACGCCGTCAATGCGTGAAAATGTGTGTGAGGTACGTCCGTCTTCTGTAGAGCTTCCGATAGTAACCCACCCGCCTCCGATAATCGTGCGGTATTTGAGCACCACCGAGCCTCCAACCGGTAATGGGTCAGTCACCACCGACACTCCTTTCAGTTGCTTCTTGTTTGGCGTATCAGCGCCAAAGGCAAGTGATTCGTATACGCACGTCTCGTCATACGTTCCAGCGAGTGAGTCGAGACGCGATACTGAACCGTCTCCTGCGTGTGAGAAGAAATGGTGATATCCAACCGGATAGTGCTTTTCGATTGAGCCAAGTGATGACGTATCAAGAAGCAAGGACAGTGCGGGTTCGCCACGCTTGTTCAGTCCAAACGCCCACACACCCTCTTTGTATACGGTAGGTACTGCGTCTTGTGGTAATCGAGCATAGAACAGCATGGCGTCTCTGTGTGTACCTCTACTTGAAACAACCTTGCCGTTTGTGTTTGTCGCTGCTTCAAGACGAACGTGTGAGGAAACGCTTGCGCCACTAGCAAGAGCGACGTTCATTGTATATACGCCGTTTGTCGTTTCTGCGAGCTGTGACTGGCTACCGAGTCCAATGCCTTCGTCAATTACAACACCCCAAAGACCGCCTACCTTCCCAACAGCGCGCGGTATTCCCATGCCTAGAGCGTAACGATAGAGTGTCTCGTTCGGATTTGCTGTTAAGTCCCAGATCGTGAACACTCCTGTATGCGGAAAGGTGTTATACCCAACAAGCGCGAGCTGTGCGTCTCCTTGCTGTAGATCCGTTACGGTGTCGATTGTCGCGCAGCTAGGGTCAGTGACCGCTGATGTGCCGAGGTCAATAACGTCGTCGTCGCCAGTGTTTGCGTAATACTTCCCGTCAAGTCCTTGCTCTACAAAAAGATAGTCATTTGTGGATTCGAGAAGTGAGGAGGCGAGTGTCGCTGCTTTGTCGGTTGTTGTTGAGCCGTCGTTCTTTGCGAGATAGGTCGTTGTGCCAGCTGTCGTCGTAAACCAGCTTGTTGTACCGTTGCGCACAAATAGCGTATTTTCAAAAAGGTCGTCAGCCCCCTCTCCGTTGTCGGTTGACTCCCACCCAAGCGCCGTAGGACTTGCCTTTTCAAAGAGCTTAGATCCAACGCCCCCCTCCTTATGACCAACCGCCCGCATTACTCCATCATAGAAGTACCCACGAATATCGTATTGCTTGAGTCCGTCGGCGTCTGCCGGTACTGAGTAGTACACGGTCATTGTAAAATGGTCTACGAACACGGTAGTAGTCGACCCTTTTAGTTCAATCTCAACCTCGATGCCCGATATGGTTGCGTCAGTTGGAATGGTGAAGCCAAAATCTGTTGCTTTGAGATAGTGCGACGTACTTGTTCCCTTGCCTGAAAATGCGACACCAAAGTCAGCCGCATTGACTTCTGCTGGCGTCCATGTTGTTCCCCAGAGCGCGCTAGAACCTCCATATGTTTTCGTCTCGTCCGATGCTGAAAGCGTTGCGTTTGTTGAGGCATCAGTACCAACAACCGCGTCTGCTTTAACGAGCTTGATTGAGTTCTCTTGCGTCATTGTTCCCGTACCAACCGCCGTGGTTGCGTAGGCGTCGTTGCTTGTTCCTGCGTTCGAAGGATCTGTCCACGCTACCGTTCCGATGGTGTCGTCGTCGGTAAGAGTCGAGGGGCTTGTGTCGCCCTCGTTTGTATCGTGTACCACAATCGCCTCGTCTGAGACGTAGCCGGGCATTGGATAGAGTATTCGTGAGTCTCTGTATATATCAAAATGTGAGACGTGAGCACACCTGCTCAGGTCAGAGAGGTCGCGTATTTTCTCCGTGATACCACCGTCAAAGGTCGTTATGTTATATGAAATTGCCCTAGACATTGTCGTTTGTTAGATTTACCGCCGTCACGCTGTCGTTTGTGAGGCTGATACTGGTAATACTGTCGTCGTTCAGGTCTATCGTTGAGAACGAAACTTGATTGCCGTATGAGTAGCCACCCGTGTTCTTTGCAAAACTGCGGGCGTAGTAGGTGGTTGCGAGAGTGAGGTCACTTACGGGGTCACTGAACGCTCCCTCTACAAATGCCCCCGTCTCGCTTGTGTACAGGCGATACCCCGAATAGAGTGGGTGTACGTTTCCGGGTAGTGAGATAGAGCGAGTGTCGTACACAAACCCCTGCTCGGTCACCGCAGCAACTCCCTCGTCTACTATGTTACCGTTTAAGGTTGCGCTTGTGGTGGCGAGTACTGTTGCTGGCGTTGTGGTGAGTGATGGTGCGTTTGGCGCAGTAATCGTCACAAACTGTTTTTCGTTTCCGTAGGCATAGCCTGTTGCGTTCCTTGCGTATGCTCTAACGTAGTGAGTTGTTGCTGCAATAAGTCCGTCAAGCGTTCCTGTGAATGTACCCGCACTGAACGTACCTGTCTCCGTAACGTAATCGTCGTAGGTTGTGGAGG
>Ga0306909_100486_pt1 | contig 9331 bp, 10 predicted proteins | sample AntRauMFilla2697_FD_190439 | JGI IMG/M metagenome (GOLD analysis project Ga0306909, IMG submission 190439) | Saline lake microbial communities from Rauer Islands, Antarctica - Metagenome Filla 2 #697 (v2) (version 2) | ecosystem: Environmental > Aquatic > Non-marine Saline and Alkaline > Saline ... | reverse complement strand
ACAAGACGTGCTGGCGGGCAATTTCGAGGTGTTCGACAAGGCATATCAGTGGTTTACCTTCGGCGCGCGGACGCGCCTCATGCCCGGGGGCTGCGTGGCTTTGGTCCAGTGCATGACGGGCGACACCCCAGTCCTCATGCAGGATGGGCGCGAGAAGCCCCTGCGGGATATCCACGCCGGAGACGTCGTTGCGACATATGACGACGGGCGCCTAGGCTATGAGAAGGTGGTGAACCATCAGTCAAATGGTATAGATTGCATATATGCAATCAAGATGACTTCTGGTATTGTTGTGAGGGCGAACGAACGACATCCGTTCTTGGTCCGCACGCAAACGGGAGAGACTGCATGGACACGTCTGAAAGACTTGAGGACGGGAGATTTCGTTGTATCGTTGAAGGGTGCGGCCGCCCATCTAGCGCGACAACCAAGCGGGGCAAGTGCGGGGCTCACCAGTCCTCCGACTGCTTCCACCGGAAGAACCCCGACGCGCCCCGGCGCGGTGTGGGTCACTGGGGGAAGCACGTGGGCCAGAGCTGCTCTGTCGAAGGTTGTGATGCCCCTGCGAAAGCTAAAGGGTTTTGCACAAGCCACTACAACAAAAGTCGCCGCGAGGCTGGTTTGTGCCGCCGCAGCGCTGAAAAGAACCGCGAAGCGCATCTCAAGCATCGTTACGGGCTTAGTATGGAGGAGCACGACAGGATACTGGCCGCCCAAGAGGGCAAGTGTGCTATCTGCAAGCAGCCCCCCAGCAAGCACAACACCCGGGCGCACTGGAACAATAAGCTGTGCATCGACCACTGCCATAGCGGAGGCCACGTCAGAGCTCTGCTCTGTAATGGCTGCAATCTCGCCGTTGGATATGCGAAAACTGCAGAGACCGCCTTTGCTGTCGCTGAGTACCTGCGACTTCACCGAAGACCAGATTGAGTCGATCACCCCTGCCGGGCGGGAAGAAGTGTTCGATGTCCAGATAAACCGCACGGAGAATTTTATAGCGAACGGGCTGGTGAGCCATAATACTCGCTGGCACCTCGACGACCTGAGTGGGCGTGTTGTGCGGGACATGACCCAGAACGAAAACGCCGACCAGTACGAGGTGGTCGAGTTTCCAGCCATCATGGAGATCAAGCAGCCTGATGGGACGATCAAGGAGAGGGCGTTGTGGCCCGCGTTCTTCGATCTGACAGCCTTGCGCCGCACGCAGGCTTCGATGCCCACGTTCCAGTGGAACGCCCAGTACCAGCAGGACCCCACGGCGGAAGGTTCAGCGCTCATAAAGCGGGATTGGTGGCGGATATGGACAGAAACCGAGCCTCCAGAGGTGGACTACGTCATCATGGCACTCGATGCTGCTGCGGAGCAGAAAGAGCAGGCCGACTACACCGCGATCACCACGTGGGGCGTGTTTTTCCACGAGGAAGACCGCACAAACAACCTGATCCTGCTCGATGCGGTGCGGCGCCGGGTCGAATACCCCGAACTCAGGGCCCTTGCCAAGGAGATGTACGACAAATGGGAGCCCGATGCGTTCATCGTGGAGAAAAAGAGCTCCGGGGTGGCACTGTTTCAAGAACTGAGGCGCACAGGCATGATGCTGCAGGAGTTTACCCCCCACCGCGGGACAGGTAACAAGTTCGCGCGCATGCAGGCCGTGGCCGATATCGTGAAAGCGGGCATCGTCTGGGTGCCGACGACCCGTTGGGCCGAGGAGCTGGTAGAGGAGATCGCGAGTTTCCCGGTTGGCGCCCACGACGACCTCGCGGACACCGCAGTAATGGCGCTCACGAGGTTCCGACAGGGCGGGTTCATCCGCCTGCCCACAGACGAGGAAGAGGACGAGGCCGAATATGTCCCGAAACGTGCAGCCTACTATTGAGACGCAGGCGAAATACACAGAACTGTGGAAGCGGCGACGGAGGCTCCTCCAGAGCGGGGCGAACACGCCGCATCGCAAGCTCCCGCACTTCGTGAAAGCCGAGATCAACATACTCAACGCCAGCATCAAGAACTTCGAACGGGTGTACGCGGTCACCACCCCGGAAGAGGAGCCCAGCAAGTGACTTCCGCTCAAGGCCACTTTGCTGCTATAGTGCGGCCAACACACACGCCGAAGGGGTAAGCCATGGAGTTTTCATCGGGCGGGGGCGCTCCCCCGCAGGGCATGCCGCAAGGGCTGGCGCAGCTGCTCCCCAGCGCCCAGCAGATGTACGGGTCGCAGCTCTTGAACAGGGTGCAGCCGTCCCAAGAACTGATGGCGACCCCGCAGGCTCCGCCCGCAGGCATGCAGGTCAACATAAACACCCCAAACCTCGACGCCCTGTCTGCGGCGCAGGCCGCCACCCGGAGGCAAGCCCAGATAGGGCTCGAGAACATGACGATCCGTGATCTGGAGGCGAGTCTGGGCAGCAGCAAAGGCGGGGGGCTGTCAGGCAAGGGTACGGGAATTTCCAGTTTATCCGGCCAACAGAACGTGCCCAACGGAGCGGGCCAGCAGTTCCAACCGCTCCCGCAGTTCATGTCGTTCCAGCAGAGGTAAGAGATATGGCGATTGAGAAACCGATGCAGCCGTCAGATTTTCTGGCTCAGGAAGACCTGCCCGAGATGGAGATCGAACTCCTTGCCCCGGAGTCCACCACAATCGAAGAGGAGGACGGCAGCGTCACCGTAGAGTTCGGCGATGAGAAGGAAGTCCCCCCTGAGAGCATGGAGCACTCCGCCAACCTTGCGGAGTTCGTCGACGAGGGCGACCTCACAGGGCTTGCTTCAGACCTCATCGACGGGTTCACGATGGACCGCCGCAGTCGCGCGGACTGGGCAGAGGCGTATATCCAAGGCCTAGAGCTGCTCGGGATGAAGATCGAGGACCGCATGGAGCCGTGGGACGGCGCATCTGGCGTGTTCCACCCCATGCTGGCCGAGGCGGTCGTGCGGTTCCAAGCGCAGGCCATGGGTGAGATGATGCCTTCCGGGGGCCCTGCCAAGACCAAGATCATGGGTAAGTCGACCCGGGAGAAGGTCGAGCAGGCCAAGCGGGTCGAGCAGGAGCTGAACTATCAGATCACCGAGCGCATGCCGGGATATCGCGAAGAGACCGAGAGCATGCTGTTCAAGCTGCCTCTGGCGGGCTCCGCGTTCAAGAAGGTCTACTACGACCCATCCATGAAGCGGCCACGGTCAGTGTTCGTGCAGGCCGAGGACTTCGTCGTGTCCTACGGCGCCGCCGGGCTGGAGGACTGCCCGCGATACACCCACGTGATGAAACGCACCTCCAACGAGGTGCGCAAGCTGCAGGTGGCAGGGCTCTACTTGGACGAGGACCTTGACAGCCCCACACGGGAGACCACTGACATCGAGGAGGCCTACGCCAAGATCACGGGCGTGGATATCCCGACCGAGGACGAAGAGCGGCACACTCTGCTCGAGATGCACGTCGATATCTCGCTTCCGGCGCCGTTTGACGACCCCGAAGAGATCGACCGGCCCTACGTCGTCACTATCGACCTCACTTCCAAGAAGGTGCTGGCCATCTACCGCAACTGGTACGAAGACGACGAGACCATGACTAAACGGCTGCACTTTGCCCACTACCCCTACCTCCCGGGGATGGGGTTTTATGGCACGGGTCTCACGCACCTTGTGGGCGGCCTCACGAAATCTGCCACATCCATTCTCCGCCAGTTGATCGACGCCGGCACTCTGTCCAACCTGCCTGCAGGTTTGAAGTCGCGGTCCTTGCGCATCAAGGGGGACAACAGCCCCCTGAGACCGGGCGAGTGGCGTGACGTGGATGTCGTGGGAGGGTCGCTCCGCGAGTCCCTGTTCCCGATGCCCTACAAAGAGCCAAGTGTGGTCTTGTACCAGCTGCTGGGCAACGTGGTGCAGGAAGGCCGCCGGATCAGCTCCATGGCGGACCTGCAGGTCAGCGATATGAGCGCGCAGGCCCCGGTCGGGACCACACTGGCGCTCCTCGAGCGCAACATGAAGGTTATGTCGGGCATCCAGCACCGCCTGCACGCCGCCATGAAACAGGAGCTCCGGCTGCTCGCTCAGGTGATCGGTGATTTCATGTCGCCCCAGTACGACTACTTTGACGACGATGACTTCGACCGGTCGGAGGACTTCGGGTCGGGCGTGGACATCATCCCGGTGTCGGACCCCAACGCAGCAACCACCGCGCAGCGCATCATGCAGTATCAGGCGGCTCTCCAGCTCTCGACGCAAGCCCCGCAGCTGTACGACATGGGGCTGCTGCACCGGCAGATGCTGGAGGTACTGGGTATCCAAGACGCCTCGGAAATCATCAAGCTGCCCGGTGAGCTGAAGCCGAAAGACCCGGTTGCCGAGAACGTGGCCATCCTGAAGCAGGAGCCGGTGAAGGCGTTCCTCTATCAGGACCATGAGGCCCACATCGCAGTGCACATGGCTGCGGCGCAGGACCCCAAGTTGGCGCAGATCGTCGGCCAGTCCCCGTTCGCCGGGGCAATCAAGAGCGCCTTGGCTGCGCATATCACAGAGCACGTGGCGCTGGGATACCGCAAGGCGTTGGAAGCCCAGCTGGGTGTGCCCCTGCCCGCCGAGGACGAGCCCCTGCCCGAGGACGTCGAGCTGGGGCTTTCAAGGCTCGTGGCTGCGGCAGCGGGCAAGCTCCTGCAGAAAAATCAGGCCGAGGCCGCGCAGCAGCAGGCCGAGAAGGTGGCCAAAGATCCGCTCACACAGATCCAGCTGAAGGAGCTGGAGCTCGACGAGATGAAGATCAAGCTCGATGCGGAGATCAAGGCCAAGCGCCTCGAACTCGACACGCTGAAGGCCGCCGACGCGTCTGCCGTCCAGCGGGAGCGGATCGCAGCCGAGGACAAGCGCGAGGGCGCGCGGCTTGGGGTGCGGGTTGCAGAGGACGCGACCAACGCGACACGCGAAGACAAGGCCAAGGGGCTCGCCATGGGCATCGACATCGCCAAGGAGTTGGCAAAGAATAAGGGAAAACCTGATGGAAACCGTTGACCGCCTCCGCCACGTATTCACCCTGCAGCGCAACGACCTCGCGGACCATCTGGCTGCAGGGGGGGCCGTCGACCATGCGGCCTACTCCAAGATAGTGGGAGCCATCGGGGTCTTGGATATGGTGCTGGCGGAGCTCGCTGACATCGAAAAGAAGCAGCTTGAAGAATAAACTGCTTCCCACTACCATATGACCCCATACCGTGGGACAAACCCACGCTAGGTAACGGTGTACCTTGAACACCGCGGAGAGACCATGATTACGCCATCTGACCAAAAAGTCGACGAGGAGTTGCGCGCAAAACTTCCCGTCCCCAAGGGCTACAAGCTCTTGATCGCCGTCCCCGAAATGAGCAAGACGACTGAAGGCGGGGTGCACATCCCTGATGAGCGCCGCGACGCGGAAGGGACCGCCTCTGTCATCGGGTACGTTCTTGCGCTGGGCGATGACGCCTACGCAGACAAAACGAAATTTCCCGGTGGGCCTTGGTGCAAAGCGGAGGACTTCATTATCTTCCGCTCGTATTCCGGCACCCGCTTCAAGGTGCACGGCAGGGAGTTCCGCATCATCAATGACGATACCGTGGAAGCGGTCGTCGAAGACCCACGGGGGTACAGCCGCGCATGACCGATACCAATGAAAAGCCCGCTGAAGACGACGACTTCGAGATCGAAATTGTCGACGACACACCTGCGGATGACAAGGGCCGCCCGCGCCGCGCCGAAGGCGCCACGCCGGATATCCCTGAAGACGACGATCTGGAGCAGTATTCCGAGGGCGTGAAGAAGCGCATCAGCAAGCTCAAGTACGAGTACCACGAAGAGCGCCGCCGTGCGGAAGAGTCTGCCCGCCTGCGGGACGAGGCTGTTTCCTACGCCCAGCGACAGCAGGAAGAGATCGCTGGTTACCGCAAGCGCCTCTCCGACGGTGACGCAGCCTTCATGTCGCAGGCGCAGGAGCGCGTAAAAGCCGAGCTGGAGCGGGTGAAGGCCAAGATGAAGGCCGCCTATGATGCGGGTGACTCCGAAGCGTTCGTGACGGCAAGCTCCGAGCTCGCAGACCTCAAGGGCGAAGAAGGGCGGCTCTCGTCGTACCGGCCGCCCGCGCCGCAGCAAGCAGCCCCCACCCCGGCGCCACAAGCGGCTCGCCCAGCGGTGGCAAAGCCCTCTGCCCGTGCACAAGCATGGAGCGGAGCGAACCCTTGGTTCGGCGAGGATACGGAGATGACAGCCCTCGCGTTCGGCGTCCATGAGCGGGCGATCCGAGAAGGTGTTGCGCCAGACAGTGAAGCGTACTATACTCATATAGATACCGCTATTCGACAGCGGTTCCCGGATAAGTTTCCGTCTTCTGAGGAGTCAACGCCTCGGAAGCAGCCGGGCTCCGTGGTGGCCCCCGGCGGTAGAAGTACCGCAGCAGCACCGCGCAAGATCACGTTGACAGCAACTCAGGTTTCTCTCGCCAAGAAACTCGGGTTGACGACAGAACAGTATGCGGCGCAGATCATCAAGGAGCTGAAGAATGGCTGATCGTACCCCCCGAGAGTCGGAGACACGAGACGCCGAAGCCCACGAAAAGCCGTGGAAACGCGAGTCTATGCTCCCCTCCCCCGAACCGCGAGATGGCATCCATTTCCGCTGGGTTCGCACTTCTTCCACTGGCCACTCTGACATGGCAAACGTCTCGCGCCGCTTTCGTGAAGGCTACGTCCCTGTCAAGGCCACCGAGTTCCCCGAACTGAAGATCATGTCTGACGTGGATTCCCGGTTCCCGGAGAACATCGAAGTTGGAGGCCTGTTGCTCTGCAGCATCCCCGACAAGCAGGCAGCCCGACGTGTTGACGGTCAAGCCCAACAGGCGAAAGCCCAGATGGATGCAGTGGACCGGAACTACATGAAGGAGTCTGACCCACGGATGCCTGTGCTCGCGCCAGAGCGTTCGTCCCGCAATTCGTTTGGCAAGGGCTGACCTTGCCTCCTCAGTACTATTCTGGAGGATGAGAAATGGCACTTATTGCCGCCCCCTATGGCCTGAAGCCCGTAAAGCGCGCTGATGGTATGGCTTATGCTGGGGCTATGTCCCAGTACCTGATCGACCCTGCTGGTGAAGGTACGAACCTGTTCTACGGACAGGTCGTACACATCGGCGCGGACGGCTTCCTTGCTTTGTCTACCGCAACTGGCGCCAATGGTGGCGCCAACGCGTTGCCGACCGGCACGAACCTCACGGGTTCGCTGGGCGTCTTCATGGGTTGCGAGTACATCAATGCGCAAGGGCAGCTGATCTTCGCGCAGTATTACCCGTCGGGTTATGCTGCACCCGCAGGCACTCAGATCAAGGCGCTCGTCGTCGATGACCCGAACGTCCTGTTCCAAGTTCAGCTGGACGGCGTGGCCGACCAGACGGACATCGGGGCCAACACCTTCTTCGCCGCCGCCCAGTCCACTTCGACTGGCAGTGTTGTGACGGGCGTGTCCACCTCGGCGCTGGAATCCACCACGGTCACCACGACCGCGGCGTTCCGCATCGTGTCGGCGGTATCCCCGCTGACTGACGCTTTTCCAGACGTTCTGGTCAAGTTTAACCCCGGTTACCACAGCATGACCAACGCTGTTGGCCTTTGAGGAGGACTGACCATGGCAATTTCACGGGCACAGGCCCTCAAAGAACTTCTCCCCGGACTGAACGCCTTGTTCGGTCTGGAATATGCGAAGTACGAAGACGAGCATTCGGAGATCTACGAGACCGAGAACTCCGAGCGGTCGTTTGAAGAAGAGCTGAAGCTGTCGGGCTTCGGCGCTGCTCCCACCAAGAGCGAAGGGAGCGCACTGTCCTACGACAACGCGCAAGAGTCCTACGTTGCGCGTTACGTCCATGAGACGGTGGCGATGGGTTTCGCCATCACCGAAGAGGCGATGGAAGACAACCTCTACGACTCCCTGTCCAGCCGGTACACCAAGGCGCTCGCTCGTGCCATGGCCTATACCAAGCAGGTCAAGGCGGCGTCGCTGCTGAATACGGGCTTCACCACGTTCAACTCGGGCGATGGTGTTACCTTGTTCTCGACGGCTCATCCGACGGTGTCGGGCGTGACCAACTCCAACCGACCTGCTGTTGCGGTCGACCTGAACGAGACGGCTCTCGAGCAGGCTGTGATCGACATTGCGGGGTTCGTCGACGAGCGTGGCCTGATGATCGCGGCAATGCCGCGCAAGCTGATTATCGCGCCGGGCTCGATGTTCGTTGCAACCCGTCTGCTGCAGACGGAGCTGCGTGTCGGCACAGCCGATAACGACCTGAACGCGCTGAAGACCAACGGCTCGATCCCTCAAGGCTACACCGTCAACCACTACCTGACTGACCCTGACGCGTGGTTCCTTACAACTGACGTGCCGAACGGGATGAAGCACTTTGTTCGGGCGGCGATGACGACGGCGATGGACGGAGACTTCGACACCGGGAACGTGCGTTATAAAGCACGCGAACGTTACAGCTTCGGGGTGAGCGACCCCTTGGGCATCTACGCTTCTCCGGGAGCCTGATAGCAATATCAAGCACTTAGGCTACAGGAGGCCCGCTTCGGCGGGCCTTTTCTTTTGCCGAGAGATAGTGTACCCTCTGGCCATCCCTGACAGCGTGCATCGCGCCGCTGACCTAACCCAGACAGGATGCCATTATGGGTAAGACGACATTTTCGGGCCCTGTTATTGCCAAAGCAGGCTTCATCTCGGGCCCAGACTCACTGACCCCCCTCACGGCGGCAACGGCAGCGGTCACCCCCGACGACCACTCTGGCCGCACTGTCCTTCTGGACCGCGCCGCAGGTCAGGCCCTGACCTTGCCCGCCGCGACAGGCAGCGGCAACAGCTACCGCTTCTTCGTCCAGACGACGATCACATCGAACGCCACCACGATCACGGCGGCGGACGCCACCGATGTCATGGCGGGCATGGCCCTTGTGGCCAACGACACCAATGCCTCTGCGTCCCTTTTTGGGACCGTCGCAGCTTCTGACACGATCTCGTTCAACGGGAGCTCGACCGGCGGTATTCGCGGGACGACGGTTGAGCTGCAGGACGTTGCGGAGGACCTCTGGTCAGTGCGTATCGTTGGTGCAGCCACAGGCACTGAGGCCTCCCCCTTCTCAGGCATACCAGCGGCCGTCACAGTCACCGCTGTCCCGTTCAGCGGGACAACGCGCACAGGCTCCGGCCCCGGCAACGGGTCGAATGACAACGCTGAGTTTGTTTCCCCCAAGTCGCTGCGAATGTCGAATGGTGACGTTTACGCCGCGTTGTATTCGTCAAACGAAGGCACCAATGGGACCAC
>Ga0306909_100473_pt1 | contig 9518 bp, 6 predicted proteins | sample AntRauMFilla2697_FD_190439 | JGI IMG/M metagenome (GOLD analysis project Ga0306909, IMG submission 190439) | Saline lake microbial communities from Rauer Islands, Antarctica - Metagenome Filla 2 #697 (v2) (version 2) | ecosystem: Environmental > Aquatic > Non-marine Saline and Alkaline > Saline ... | reverse complement strand
AATTATTTATGTGTATAGTATAGTATAGTATAAATGAAGAACAACATAAATAAAAAAAATGGTGGTGCATTCACAGATTTCGTGACAAATAAAGACTTTAAGAGGTTAAAAGAAAAATCTGAAGATTTAATTAAAGATATTGAAGAACTAAATATACCAACTTCTGAAGAATTTGAAGAACTCCCTAGATCAAAACAACAGATGGTCATAGCTGAGATGGAAACGATAAGAGACAAATACGATCAACTTGATTCATTTTTTGAAATGGAATTTACAGAATTTTTTCAAGCTTCAGAAACTTATGTAAATATTGAGGAAATTGAAGATAATTATACGGCTTTAGTAAAACTGTTTGGTAATAAGTCATACACTAATTTAACAATCGCAGAAAAGGTCATTTATACATCTTTTTCTAAAAATATTGAAGAAAATATTAAAAAAAATAATGAATTACTTTTACTTCCAACGGAACAGAAAAACTATTTAAAATATATGAAAGCAGATAAACCTAGTAAATCTGATAGATCTAATATTTGGAAATTTTTAAGAAACACGGTAATACCAATACTTAAAGAAGTTAAAGAAAGAATAGGAACATTGAAAATATTTTACGAAGCGGAAACAATATATTATGATTATATTTTAGGTAGTTTTAAAGAATTCAATGTTAAACCTTCAGTAAAAAAAGAAGATAAAACAGGAGATAAAACAAAAGAAGATAAAACAGGAGATAAAACAAAAGAAACACCAATGAAGGTTAAAATACCAGAAAAATTAAATAAACAAGAAGCGATAGATAAATTAATTGCTCTTCAGATGGAAACAAGTGATGAAGCAGTTGAAGTTGAAAGAACAAAAGGCGCGTTGCAAAGTTTGAGTAAAGAAGATCTGCTTGCTGTCCTCAAATCGAGTGGTTTTAATATTGTGGATATCATAGATATGGCACCGTTTAAAGATGAATTAGGAACAGAAAAAGCATTAAAAGCACTTGAAAGTGAAGAAAAAGAACAAAAAGCTAGAGATAAAATAAGAGAGTTATTACCTAAAAAAGAAAGATTAAAAATAACTGAAAAAAATATTGATTCAATAAAAAGTAAATTAAAGATGAAGAAAGGAAAAGACTTGTCAAAAGAAAGCGTTAAAGCTTTAAAGAACAGATTAAATATAAAAAAAACTGAAGATGTTGAAATAGATGAACCTAAAAAAAAGAAAACTAAAAAAGAATATTTTGATATGTTAGAATCTGGACCTGACGAAACCATAGATTTAATATTAAGAAAATCAAAGAAAGGAGAATTAGAAGATAAAAATATAACAGAAATTAAAAGGAAAATTGAAGAACTAAGAACAGAACAATTAGGAACAGTTGATAAAGAAGGTTATATAATTGGACGTGGTAAATCTGTTAAACCTAAGAAATTAAATAAATTTCAAGAATTTATGAAAGAATTTAGAACTGAAAATAAAGATATGCTTGATGAAAAATATAAAGGTATGGGAGCAATCCAAAAAAATAGTCAAATTATGAAACAAGGAGCGGCAGAATATAGGAAACGAAATAACCCCCAAAAAGATGAATACCAATTTGAAAGTCATGGAATAACTAAAGGTCAATACCCAAATACGGAATCATTCAACGAACAAATACAATTAGAAGATTCAAACGGCGATGAGTTAGGGTTTTACGCTAATCCTGAAACCAAAAACGAAAAAATTAAACAAGTTATAGGACCTCTTAGAGAAAACACAAAACACATTAATAAAAATTTAAAAAGAGGAGGAAATAAAATAAAAAAAGCATTATATAATGCAAGCGATAATGGCGACCATCAAAATATTTATGAAGACATTTTAATTGATACAGTTTTAGAATCAGAAAAAGACGGTTATATAGAAATGCCTGAATATCATGATAGTAATACATTATCAAAAAAATATTCTAAATATAATAATCAAGATTGGTTTGCTGATTATTACTTTGATGAGGAGGGAACATCTGGAGTGTTTGACCCTAAAAAAGCAGGTTCTATAAATATTTATGATAGGGTTATTGAACATTCCCGCGAAGGTATGGCAAATATTAGATACACAGGGACCCAAAAATATATTGAAGCCTTGAGGAAACGATTAGGCGTTAAGTTATAAATTATTTTTAATATAATATAAACTAATATTATATTAAAATGAACTATTTAAAAAATGTTATAGATACTGTTAATGACGGTTTAAGGAGAACATCACCACCATTTGTGAGATCATTCCTTGATAATTACGGTAATATACCTATTAAAAATATTACGATTTGTAAAAAACCAATACAAAAAACGTTTGATGCTGTGATAAATATTATATCTATGGGTCAATGGAAAACCGCTAAAGAAAATTTGAACTACGATAATTTATATCATCTATTTATGATTTTAGAATTAGTGGAAGGGACGATTATATTATTAGAAAAGAACCAAGTTATAAATATTGAGTTAAAAGATGAATATATACCTGATGAACAAACTAAATGTGTTAGTGTTGAGTATATACCATCATCTAAAACAATTAATAATTTAATTAATAATGCTGTGGAGAAATATGGAGAAAATAGAATATTCTTATATGATGGTACATTTGCAAATTGTCAAAGATTTCTAACAGATCTATTAGTTGCATCTGGTATTATAAAACCAACTAAACAATATGAGGCGTTAGAACGTTCTCCCTCTGGTTTCATTCCAACTAGCCATTTTGGTATTATAGGTAAAGAAAATAATAGTGATAGAGTATATCAATTTATAAATCAAGATACAATAACATTATTTAATCAAATGCCCCAAATAACTGGTAAAATCGTAAGAGGGGTTACAGATATTGCAACAATATTTGATAGAATATTATATGGAACCGGAAAACATTTAGGGGGTAAGAGTGAAATACAAGCTGTTATATTTGATAATGATAGTTGGACACCTATAAAAGCTAGAAAATGGTTAAAATCAAAAGATTTACAACCAATTAAAAAAGTTCATGATATTTCACCTGAACAATTCAGTTATAGAATTTGCGACCCTGATAATTTTGATAATTTTATAACTAAAGATACTAATAAAGGTATTCAATTAATTATTGGTTTTTTTTAATTCTTTTTTCTTTAACTTTTCTTGCCTTTCTATCATCTCTTTTATCTTTGTTAAATGTTATATATCTTTTAAATTCTAATCTTTCGTTTATTTTGTAATCTCTTTTGAATTCCATAATACAACCTGATTTTTTCAAGTCAAAAATTATTTCTTCGTCGTTAAATAGTTTTTCATATATTTCTTTTATATTATATTTTTCGTGATTTTTTATTGCCCTTTGTGGAATTCCTTTTAATCTAATATGAGGTTCAAAACTTTCTTTACCATCCTTTAAAACTCTCACAATATCAAGATAACATTTTTTACCTAATATAATTGTTTCCACTGCATATGGTTCATAATCAGGATCACAATCAAAACTAAAATCACAATGAAATTGTCCCATTTTTTTCCCTATTAATTCCCTATTATATTTTTTTATAAATAAATCTGATAACTTCCCAATATGTTCATCTTCAATATGCATTGAATCAGTATCTTGGTAATATATTTTTATTCCGTTGTCTTCTGCCAAACACATAACTTCATTCATTATTCTTTTACTTGTTGCTAATATCTCACTTCCTATGTGAGGTCTAGAATAATGAATTTTTGTAGGGCAGTTTGTTTTAATGACCCATTTACCATTAGCTATTTCAGCGCAACTTTCAATATGATTGTGATGTCTAATTATATAATCATTTCTTTCTTCAATTGAATTAAAAAAATGTTTCTCTGTGTTATGTTCTTTCTCAATTGTTTTACCGTAAATAGCATTCATTAATAATTTATATGCTTCTTGTATAGGGTTATTCTCTTTTTTCTTTTTTATTCTTTCTTCAAAAAGATATTTTGAAACTTCATTTATCTTTGTGTTAAATCCTTCATCATAATAATATCCTCTAATAATTTCCATTTCAATATTTTGGAATTCTTTAGCGTCTTCGTATGAAGTTTTGGATAGTTTGTAAATTTGTCCTTCAATTGCATTAACGTAATCCCTTGTTCCTGTTTTGTCGTTTATTATACTCAATAGCGGAAATTCTCTACATTTTCCAACTGAAATTATTTTTACCTCAACTGTAAAACCATCTTGTTTTAATAAAAAATCTTCGTTTAATTGATCTTCTTGTAGGACTTTAGGTAATCCCTTTAAGCACCCGTTCATTCTGTTCATTGCACTTGGATATAATGCTACACCATCAAAATCTTGCATTTTTAATTTTTCGTGATATTTTTTATTATTATTGCTCATTGTCCTACCTCCAACTACTGACGCTTGCGTAAATTCTCTTGGTTTATTTCCCAATGCATAACATCCATCATAAATACCTTCTCTTGTCACATATCTATCCGCCAAAGATGCCAATGTGCATACTTCTGTAATTATATCTAAACCTGTAATCGTTTTCATCCATTCTCTAAACTTTTCAAAACCTTTCATTAATACTATAACATCCATTTTACAATACCTTTTCGCGTATTCAATCATATCAATGCTATCTTTTTTTAAATCCCATTTATTAATTGTATCTTTGAATGCTTTTTTAAAATCTTCCAATTCATCATCATTAATAAATTGTCTAGATTTCGTTGCCTTAATAATTGCTTCTTCTCTGGTCATTTTAAATTCAAGTAATTTTCCGTCTTCTCCTGTTTTAATAGTTTTATTATTATACCAATCAAAACAAATAGCTTCTTTTTGTATATTGTCAATATTAAATATATTTGGAAATTTTAATAATTTAGTAGTTATAAATGCATAACTATCTTTAAATGATACTTCAAGTTGTGTACCTTTACCAAATAATATAACTGACGCACTAATAATATTGTTTCCCCTCTCAATGATATTTGTTATTTTACATGCTTCATGTTTTAATAACATTCTAAAATCAAATCCCAAGTTATGGGCAATTAAATAAACATTATGTTTTTTTCCATCATATTTTTTACAAATTGTATATAAGAAATTACTTACACAATTATCACCTTCAAAATAGTAATTCCCTCTTAAATCCTTAGCACAAATCATATACGCTTCGTGGCATCCTTTTACTAGTTTCGTTTCAGTGTCAAAATATACAGCTACTATTTCTCTGTCATCTTTATTTCTTGGTACATATTCTACCGGTTTCACATCTAAATTTGAATATTCTAAATTGATATCTTCATCTAATTTTGAATAATATGGCGTATAATGGATATTTATTGTTTCTCTACTTATTTTTGTTAAATATTTATCTTTATTTCTTAATAAATATTGTATCAATACTGATGATGTTATCCTCCTTGTTTCTGGTTTAGTTCTTTCGTAATATGGTTTATTATTTCTCATATCATTTTTATATCTTGTAATATCATTAGGTCTGTCTAAGTCTTTTATGTCGTCAAAATGATCAATATAGTATTTAGTGCAATTTGTTTTTTTATCCATAATAAAATAATGTTTATCCATTAAACCAATATCAAACGTTCTTCTTTCTTTTTCTTCTTCGTTTTTTGGTTTATTAATATGTGCATATTTAGAATTTGCTACATCAAATATTTTTACGTATATGTTTAATTTTTTACATATTTCTTTTAAATCTTTTATTGGAATGTTTGTATTTCTAAAACAATACGCTACGCTACATAATTCCGCATTTGTTAATAATCTGGTACCGTCTTCTTTAGTATGATTTCTTAAAGCATGATACATACAATTTTGTTTTAATTTTTCTGGATCTACGTCTTTAAATAATCCGTATCTTTCCCAGTCATCTAAATAAATATCATCATTTACTAAATATTTAAAAAATGCCCCTTCTCTAAATGCGTATTTTTTTTTTCCTACTACTCCATCATCTTTATTTATGAAACTAAACCATAATGCACTTTGTTCCACAATTGCATCAGCTATAACCGCATCGCTTACACTAGATCCTGACACTTTATTTACGATAATGTCTTTTAATTTAGTGTCTCTTAATTTATTTATTAGTTCTCTATTTACTGTGAAATGTTGCCCATCAACTGTTTTAACTAATATTACTCCTTCCTCTATTTCATTTAATTTTTCTTCTAATACATCCAATAACTTATTTAATCTTTCTTCTTTTTGTTCTTGCTTGTTGAATGTAATTTTTACTTCTTTTTTATTTTTGTTGATTACTTTATTTAGTTTTTCTCCGAAATTATAACCTAATGCACTTTCGTATGCATTTTTCCAAAATTCTTTATTGCCTTTTGGAAATTTAACTCCTTCAAATCCTGTGGTTCCTTTAACTTTCTTATATAGTTTATAATTTTTTATTCTATCACTCATTGTTTTATATATTAATAATATATATTTTTTTTTCTTTAAGTATTATTTAATTTAAGTGTGAAAAAATATTTCTTATACTTTATTTAATTTTATAATTATTTTATATATTTTTTTAATATTTTTTTATTCTTTCCATCAAGTGGATCAAAACCCCACAAGAACCTAATTGACCAATAGTTAGGTGAGTTCAAATTAAAAGCAGTTAAATTACCTTCTTTGTCTCTTATGTTTAACGATCTACTTAAATATCTCCCTCTTCTCGTGATATCGTTATGTATCAACTCTGGATATTCATTAAAATAATCACTATAATTTTCATACTTAGGATGCCCATATGATAGTAAAAAAATAAATTTACCTTCATCATTTTCTTTGAATACGTCATACATTTTGTTAGTCTTATTTGATTTACTCACATAATAATCAGATCCTTTGATATTTACTTTATCATAATATCTTGAAGATTCCATAGACATTTATATATTAGTTTAATATTATATTATTTATAAAATATTAATAGGAAAATATGTTATCTGTAAATTTTTTATTAATGTAAAAATCTGTCATCCGTAAATTAACTAAAGAACCTAAATTTTTTATTTCTGTTATTTCATTATTAATGATATGTAAAACTTGTAAATTAACTAAAGAATCTAAATTTTTTATTTCTGTTATTTTATTATTGTAAAGATATAAATTTTGTAAATTAACTAAAGAATCTAAATTTTTTATTTCTGTTATTTCATTATTTTTAAGATCTAAATATTGTAAATTAATTAAGGAATCTAAATTTTTGATTTCTGTTATTTCATTATTATAAAGATCTAAATATTGTAAATTAACTAAAGAAACTAAATTTTTTATTTCTGTTATTTTATTATTATAAAGATACAATACTTGTAAATTAACTAAACAATCTAAATTTTTTATTTCTGTTATTTTATTATTATTAAGATATAAATATTTTAAATTAACTAAAGAATCTAAATTTTTTATTTCTGTTATTTTATTGTCATCAATATCCAATCTTTGTAAATTAACTAAAGAATCTAAATTTTTTATTTCTGTTATTTCGTTATTGTCTTGATATAATTTTTTTAAATTAACTAAACAATCTAAATTTTTTATTTCTGTTATTTTATTATTATTAAGAAATAAATATTGTAAATTAACTAAAGAATCTAAATTTTTGATTTCTGTTATTTTATTACCATTAATATGTAATTTTTGTAAATTAACTAAAGAATCTAAATTTTTTATTTCTGTTATTTCGTTATTGTCTAGATATAAATATTCTAAATTAACTAAAGAATCTAAATTTTTTATTTCTGTTATTTTACTACCAGAAAGATCTAATGTTTTTAAATTAACTAAATCAGATTTTTTATTTAGAATATTTGATATTGTGCAATCCTTTAATATATCTAAGAAGAATTTAAATTTATAATCTTCATTTTTATCGTATTTTGGTCTTTTCAACTTATTATATTTATTTTCATATGCTCTTCCATATGTTTCATATTGTTCTTTATGTATGTATTCCTTTGACATATATACATAATTTTCCTTGCATAAGTGTTTAATTTTATTATTACATAAATATTTATCAATTTCATAACCTATTGTTTCCATTATATAATATTACTATATATTTCATTTATTAATATTAAAATCTGTCATCCGTAAATTAACTAAAGAACCTAAATTTTTTATTTCTGTTATTTCATTACTAATGAGATGTAAAATTTGTAAATTAACTAAAGAATCTAAATTTTTTATTTCTGTTATTTTATTATTACCAAGATGCAAAATTTTTAAATTGTTCAAAGTATCTAAATTTTTTATTTCTACTATTTCATTACAATTAATATATAATTCTTCTAAATTAACTAAACAATCTAAATTTTTTATTTCTGTTATTTTATTCTTATAAAGATACAATCCTTGTAAATTAATTAAAGAATCTAAATTTTTTATTTCTGTTATTTTATTCTTATAAAGATACAATCCTTGTAAATTAATTAAAGAATATAAATTTTTTATTTCTGTTATTTTATTAACATTAAGACCTAAATATTTTAAATTAACTAAACAATCTAAATTTTTTATTTCTGTTATTTTACTATAAGAAAGATATAAATTTTCTAAATTAACTAAACGATCTAAATTTTTTATTTCTGTTATTTCATTATTGTCGAGATTCAACGATACTAAATTAACTAAAGAATCTAAATTTTTTATTTCTGTTATTTCATTAGAGTGAATACTTAACTTTATTAAATTAACTAAAGAGTCTAAATTTTTGATTTCTGTTATTTCGTTATCGGCAAGATATAATATATTTAAATTAAATAAATTATCTAAATTTTTGATTTCTGTTATTTCGTTATCGGCAAGATATAACATATTTAAATTAAATAAATTATCTAAATTTTTTATTTCTTTTATTTTATTACCATTAATAGTTAATATCTGTAAATTAATTAAAGAATCTAAATTTTTTATTTCTGTTATTTTATTGTCATCAAGATCCAATCTTTGTAAATTAACTAAAGAATCTAAATTTTTGATTTCTGTTATTTCATTAAAATTAAGAGATAATTCTTGTAAATTAACTAAAGAATCTAAATTTTTTATTTCTTTTATTTTAATACCAGAAAGATTTAATTTTTTTAAATTAACTAAATCTGATTTTTCATTTAGAATATTTGATATTGGGCAATCCTTTAATATATCTACGAAGAATTTAAATTTATAATCTTCATTTTTATCGTATTTTGATCTTTTCAACTTATTATATTTATTTTCATATGCTCTTCCATATGTTTCATATTGTTCTTTATGTATGTATTCCTTCGTCATGTATTCATAATTTTCCTTGCATAAATGTTTAATTTTATTATCACACAAATATTTATCAATTTCATAACATAGTGTTTCCATTATATAATATTACTATATATTTAAAGAAATAAAATATAACGCGATTTAATTGTGTGAAAATATTTTTAATACTTAGAAATGTAAAATTATTCTGTCAATTTAATCCGTAAAATTATTCTGTCAATTTAAGTGTCATAGCTATCGTTAAATAGTCGCTC
>Ga0306909_100459_pt1 | contig 9822 bp, 8 predicted proteins | sample AntRauMFilla2697_FD_190439 | JGI IMG/M metagenome (GOLD analysis project Ga0306909, IMG submission 190439) | Saline lake microbial communities from Rauer Islands, Antarctica - Metagenome Filla 2 #697 (v2) (version 2) | ecosystem: Environmental > Aquatic > Non-marine Saline and Alkaline > Saline ... | reverse complement strand
AGAACTTCAATCTGAGGGCGGGCGATAAAGTCGGACATAAGGTCGGACTTACCATCGGATTGAGCCTGAGATCAGACGGCCGCCGCCGGAGGTTTACTTTTTGGCGCTTGGGTGGCTGTGGGCTTTCGCACACCAAAACCGCCAAAACTGAGAGAAATCAGTGCAGGCCGCCAAAGAGAAAATCGAGATCGAGAGCGCCACGTCGCAGCGTCGAACAGAGCGGATGGACAGGGGGAAATATATGGTCCTGCGCCAGAATTTCTTGCCCGTCCTGCCGAAGGAGGCCCCCCACATGACCGCCACTGAAGCGAAGGCCGTGCAGTTGTCGACCCTGTCGCAGGATCTGCTTTCCGGCTGTGAGAAAGCGGGCTGGCGGCTCAAAGCCGTGCAGCTTGATCCGGAAGCCAAGGGCGTTATTGAGCACGGTGGTAAGGGGCCTTGAAGGGATGATCGCATTATCTCGTTGCTCATTTCAAGAACCGCTCGGGTCGCTTGATATTATTAGGCGCTGCAATAGAAGACGACACCGACAAGATTAAGCCAAACCCGCATATTTGACATCACTCCTATCACTGAATGGATCTGTTCCCGGACCTCACTATCAAATGCCTACTGAACCGGTGATCACTTAATTGAAGGTAACTGACGACACTTCACGACCCTCCGCGAAAAAAGCGACGTCGGCAATTAGCTTCCGGAATAGATCAGTCCGGTCCAGATTTTTGATAGAAAAGCAAGAAGTGACTCGATGTCGGCGCATCATCTTCTTGCTGGAAAGAAGCTGGATCACTCATGTCTCTAAGGGCTTCTCGTAGTCGGCAATGCTGACCTTATTATGGTTCTGGTTGCAACGAGACCTATCAATGACGAAACCGGCTTGGACCGAAGGCTCCTTACATCCTGCCGCTCGTATTGGTGCTTCACCGTAGTCCTCATGTGAACTCAGTTACAAAATGCCCTGCATCAAACGCGACAGAGCCTAACCAGTGTTGCTTACGCCACCCTTTCAAAATGCATGGAAGGTCCCAGCAACTTATTAAGCGGCCATACTTCCTTTGAGGGTTATGATCTGCCGTCTCAGACACGTTGAGGTGACGCAAAGTTTTGGAAATACCATCCGGAAAATTCAAGAAAATATGTACAAAAGCTACGGAAGCTTCAAGTAGGCGGGATGCCAATATAGCCCCAAACTGCAAACTCGTTGCGGAAGCCTACCGCGGCTAACGGATAAATGATTGAAGATAAATGGAGGCGAGTAGGAGAATCGAACTCCTGTACACGGATTTGCAATCCGAAAGGAAAGTAAAGTAATACAATTACTTAAGGGTTCAAAATACCCTCTGACAAAGCGAGAACGAAAGGCGAAAGTTTCAAACCAAGCTTTGCCTTTTCAAAACAAAAAAGACCCCGTCACAGCGGCAACTGTGAACCGGGGCCTGTTAGAAAAAGCCTGTCAGCTTTCAAAGGCTCATAGCACAATTTCAGGCCGCATCGCAATTGTTCGATTGGCTTTCGTCGCCACTGTGAATGGTGAGGTGACCCGATGAGCTGGCGCGTTGCGAATGAATGCGCCGACCGTCGCTTTGGCAGTGCCGCGCGCAAACAGATCATCATGTTTCTGGCTGACAAGGCGAGCGATGACGGCTCGGGCATCTGGTGCTCCAAAGGAACGATCCAGCGCCACTCAGAGCTTAGCGAGAGCACCGTCAAACGCACCATCATCGACTTCCTGCGGGAGGGTATCTTGATCGAAACGGGGCGGCGGCACTGCCAGAACGGTTACACGGTCATTTACCGCATTGCCCTCGAACGCGTGGCTTCGATGGAAACCACTGCGGAACCCGATATCGTGACGGGGGTCACTGTGAACCCCGTCCAGCCTGAACCCGGTACGGGGTCCACGGTGAACGGGGTACGGGGTTCACGGTGGACCCCAAACCATCCTAAAACCATCCTTAAACCACCTACGCGCAGGCGCGAGGCGGCGGAGGAGGTTGAAGATCTTGAATCTGAGAAGATCTTAGCGGCCTATCCCGAGGACAGGATCCGAGACCGGCGAACCAGTCTGCGCCTGATCGCAGCCGCCGTGAAAGCGGGGGTGAAGCCCGATGACCTGTTTCAGGCGGCCAAAGCCTATGCCAAAGAAAGCGAGGGCTACACGCGCAGTAAGATCTGTTTCTCGGATAATTGGTTCAAGATGCGCCGTTGGGAGAAGGGGCTTACCCAGATACAAGTTGATCGCGAGAAGGCGCGAGAGGCCGAAGTCAACGGCCGTACCCGGCTCGCGAGCTGGATCCATGAGCGTCATCCCATGTGCCGCCATATCACCAATCGACAGATTGAGGATTTGATTTTGTCGAAACAGGTGACGCCTGAGCAAGTCTGCGCGGCGGGGCTGCAGGCGTGACGCGGGTTGTTCTGAAAATAGCGGTTCTCGCTCTGCAGGCATTGAGAAGCACCACGGGCAATCGGGCAATGGGGTCAGCTGTTGATCTCAGCCTCGAAGGTCTCGATCTTAGCCAGAATGTCATCGAAGGTGGGCACGTCACCGATGATCATTTCCCGCATGCCCGCATAGTCTTTTCGAAGCGCAGCGGTGAGACTGTAGGTCGGTGTCAGGCGAAGGGAGCCAAGTTTGGCACCTTCGTAGTTCGCTTTGGCAGATTTGAAAAAGACCGATTTATGATGTGCCACTTCTGTTAGCAAATCGAGACTTTGGAGCGCGCGATCCTTGGCTTCGTGCCCAATCAGTTGCGCCATATCGTAGTAGTGGCGCGACATTCGATCCGCGAGAGGCTTGGCGGCATCCTGATGGAAAAGCATATGCAAAATGGTAGCTTTTTCCCAGAACGTGCGCTCGACGCCCAATACTTTCACGCCGACCTGACCGTCAGTCAGAAGATCGGGGAACGCCTGATGCAAGTATGGTGCAATGTCGATCTGCTCGGCAGGAAGTTGGACGCCACGCGCACCGAACTCAAACCGCACAATTGGTTGGATATACCCCGCAACGTTTCCAGCCATCGAAGGATACGCGAAGAGGATGGTCTGCGCGTCATTTGGGTCGACTGATAGCGTGAACTCATGCTCTAAGTTGTCGTCAAACGCTGTTTGGATCTCAGCCAACAGCTGGCCGCCGACGGCGTCTTCCGCTACCTCCTGTAATTCCCGAAGCAATTTCTTTTGCTTCTTGCCTGACAGATCAGAACCGTCTGGGTCACGATCTCCGACAAAACCAAGTTGTTCTCGATCGAGCGAGAGGTCCACATCTTCAGAGAACCGGTGGATTACGTCATAGGCTTTGGAAAGGGATGTCCCGCCCTTGAAAATCATTTGTTCGCCAAAGACTGGCAATGCGAAGAGCTGCTTGAGCGACCAGCAAACCCAGAAGTCTTTTTCGATGATTGCCTTTGACATTCCAAGCTGCGCTGCAGCCTCTTGAAAGGCCTCGTTTCTGAGTTCTGGGGTGTCGTTGGCGAACTGTTCCATGCTTATGCGTGCGCAACAATCTGTTGCACGATCGGGTGCATCCAAGCAGGGACATGCCTGCTTTGCTTTGCCAGCAGCATCCGGTCCTTGTCATCCAGTGTGCGAGCAAGCTGGTCGACTATTTGGCTGTCGACACGATCTTTGCCAATATAACGCAATGCCTGGAAGACAATCCCAGTCTTATGTCCTGCGCCGACGAGCGTCTTGGAAGACGCGTTCCGGAATTGAATGACTTGCCGTCCAACTTTTTTGGTCCGCGTAGGGCCGTCTGTCATGTAGGTAGGCGTGGAAGGCACCTGAGTTGAAAGGCCCAAACGGTTGGCGGCCATTGATGGCGAGGGTTGCAGAATCTGACCGTCCTTACGGGCAACTGCCTTTGCGATATCATCTGTGGATGGCGACAGAAATCCGAAGCGAGGGCTCTTCTTTGGGTAGTCGTATAGCCCCCGTGTGAGCCGTCGGATCACGCCCTGATCGGACAGGCGCGACAAAGCTTGGTCCACGCTTGCGCGGGACCCGATATCAAGAAAGTCAGCCGGTGCAAAGATTGCCCCGCGTCCCTTTCCGATGATGCGTTGCTTGATATTCGACGTAATCATGTTTGAGCTCCCTGTCAGAAAATAGGGTATGTTTTTCTGAAAGTCAATGAGCTGCTGAGAGCGACAGATCAGGTCCGTGCGGCAGGGATAAAATCGTAAGGTAAAATGGCGGCGTCAAATTTACGCTACAGCGCAAACTCCTCCAATTTACGCTGTAGCGTACGGGGTCACCTTGAAGCACTGTGCGCGAATTTCGCGGCTGAGGAGCCATAGGGCCGTCGCCGTCACCTCGCACCGGAAATTGGCGGCAATGAAGATCATTCTCTGGTCGTTTCCTGGATTGAGCACGGTTTCTTCAAGCTCTTCCACCTGCTTTTGCTGCTCGCTCCTGTTCCAAATATCAGCCATTCCCAGCCAGTAATCCGGCGCGCAGCTGATCAATCGTATCAAGGGCGTCTTCGAGGGTTTTTTCACAGCCGAATTTTTCAAGCTTGCTCATGTTGGCGTTAGACCTGATGGCATTGAGACGCGCCTCCAGCGAAAACCGCAGCTCCGTACCCGCGTCATCCGTTGTCATAACGCTCTTGCCGAGCAGCATCTGGATCATCATGTTTTGCGCCACCAGTTGGCCAGCTAAAACCTCGATATCATCATTGCGTTTCATATCGGCCTCTCCGTCAATCAGTCATCGGACACTGCGGTCTGCTTCAGTTCGCAAGTACGTCACATAAAACCCCTTCAAGATGCGGTGCTCCTGCAACCGATCCCCAAGCGTAAACCCATCGTTTCTGATGGGGGCTTGGAATATGTCGAGCCCACGATCGAGGACGATCTTCCAGCCAGTGTCTGTGGTGATGTCACGCGCATGGGCGGTGCCAGTCCCATCGAAGGCCCAGGTGAACGCAACCCCGGTCCCCACGCAGGCATCGGCAATGGAATCCAATAGTTCACGCTGCTTTGGCACATTACCGTCATCGGGACCCGTTACGAGGTGAACACTGACCTGATCCTCGGGCGGCGTGCGCTGGATGACCATTTCAACGAACTCCATCATGTTCTTGATCTGGTAGAAGTAGCGAACATAAGGGTCGGTCACGACGATCCTGGAGGCACCAGTAATGTAGGGGCCAAAGATCTTGGCGTAGCTGACACCTTTGCGGTTTTCAGCAAAGACGTGATGGCCTTCAGCAAGTGTCGCAGCCTTGGGTACTGAGGGTATTCTCTCTGCCGCGACGGGTGTCTCGACCCCAGAACCGTTCTCTTCATGGCTGCCGCTGCCATCCTCTGTGGCTCCATCCTGTTCTTTCGGATCAAGCGCTGGCTTCAGGTGGTAGAACTGCGGGTATTCTTCTTCCTCAAGCGTCGTCACATGCCGCTTTTCACCATCGGGGCCAGTGTAATAGAAATCCACGTCCGGATAGGTGGTATCGATGCGCGTCAGCTGGTCTTTGACCCGCTTGCGGCTTTCCATCGCCAGGCGCAGCAATTCTTCAACATCGTCCGGGGTTTCACCCCCGTTGGGGAAGATCAGCTTCAGAAAGCCAGACATCGTTTTATAAATCGCATCTCGGTCGCGCGTCGAAATCTTCTCGCTGATTTCAAAATATTGACCAGGACGGTTGGAAAAATCCTCAGAACGCAAGTGGCGCAGTATCTCTGCAAGATAATCGACGATGAAGCCATAACCGCTGGTGAACATCTCACCGCGAATAACGTCAATCTCCCAACCTGGCAGATAGGCGTGCAGCCGGTCAATAAAGGCTGAATCGTGGAACTGCGGTGGGAGTGCCTCAAAGAGATCACTGTTTTTAAGCATGAACGGTACGTTGTGATCAGTATTGCCCACAAAGGCGAAGCTGGCTTCAGCCCCCATAGGGTTAACACCCCTCGAGAAGGTCTTGTTTGCCATGTAGTTTTTCATAATGTCGACGAGTGCTTTGTTGGCTTTCTTTTCACGCCCGGCAAACTCGTCGAAGGCCACGACATCCCAATAGCCCACAAGGCCAATGCGGCCGTTGGAGTTGTTGACAAAAAGCTTCGGGATCGAGACCTCACCGCCAGAAATCAGCTGCCCGTGGGGCGAAAATTCCGAATAGATGTGCGACTTGCCGGTGCCCTTCGGTCCTAGCTCGATGATGTTGTAATTGCGCTCGACAAAGGGGATGAGACGCATGAGCTGGAACAGCTTGGCGCGCCGCCCCAATGCCTCGGGGTTGAAGCCGATGGTTTGCATGAGAAGGTCGATCCAGTCGTCCGTCTCAAAGTTTGCGCGGGCCTCTCGAAACGCGTCATAGTCCACTTTAGCGATCTGGATCGGTTTGATCGTCTCCAAGAGCCACGGCGACGTGCGGCTGTCCTCCGCAAATTCATACTGGACGTCAGCAATGCACCAGACGCCCGTCACCAGCAGCTTGGGGTGCGCTTTGATGGTTCCGCTATCGACGGCAACCTTCTTAATGCCAAGGTTGTCGAACGATGCCTCATAGCTGTCGGTCTTTTCGTTCAGGGAGACGCTGATCTGATCGATAACCTTGTAGCGGCCCTTTTCCTTGATCGTGGATTGGATCAGGCCAGCCTCGCTGCGATGAACGTAGTGTTTGCGCAGGATTTCTTTGACAGTTTCGATACCGGTCTCGATGGAGGCCTCGTCATCTGTCGCGCAATATTGGCCAAGGAGGTATTCCAGCACATAAGTTGGCACGATCGCATTACCTTTGACCGCTTTCACCAAATCCTTGCGGACCACATAGCCTGCAAACTGCTCGTTAATCTTGTCATCAAGTGTGCTCATGTGCGGCCCTTAAAAGTCAAAGTCTGTTGAGATACCACGGCGCAGCTGAAATCGATGGCTGGTATAGTCTTCGTAATGGCTGGTTTTGCCGACACGCTCGCGCAGCTTCAGGAACACATCCTGATTGTTGTGGGTGTCGGCCTCTCGCGACAGCAGGAACTTTAGCGGCAGCTCCCGTTCTCTTGGATTGTCAGGGATGTAATCAAACACCAGCTGATGCTCGTCAGACACCAAGGTGCCGTCTGACGCGTAGATGCCTGCCAAGAGCTCGCGCTGTTGCAGTTTCGCGGACACTGGCTGGACTTGGTAGAGGGTTACTGCTGTTTGTCCCGAAGAGATTAAGCTGCGCCCTGAAACGATGATCTGCACTTCAACCTTGCCGACATCAGCGTCCCGGCGCTTGCCAACGCGGATAACCGGAATGATCACTTCCTGCAGGCTCGCGCCGCCATGCACAAAACGGCTGCCTGCACCTTTGACGCGCATCCGGTTGATCGAGTTGGGGATCAGCACATCCATATCGCCCGCAAGGCCAAGCTGGCTGGAGCTGAACTTCTTCATACCAGCCGTTTCATTGAGGCCTTTGCCAATGACGAAGCGGCGGTTTTTGAAGAGGATTTCGTCACCTGTGGGGTCGGCCACCGAAAAGTCGGTCTCGGCAATTGCGCGATGCTGGTAGATGAACCCGTGATCGGCAGTGATCAGGATGTTTGAGAAGTTCGCCGTGGTCAGCTTGCGCACCAGCTTGGTCAAATCCTCGATGGCATCCTCGGCAGCTTTGGCGGACCGGTCTTCGGTCGCAAGCTTGTCACCAACGGCGTCTATCTGATTGTGATAAAGATAAAGCACGTCATGGTCGCGAAATATCTCTTTGCCGTCATCGGCTTTGAGGGTCATGAACTCTGTGGCCTTCATGGCCTTCACACGGTCACCCTGACGGCCCTTGCTAAGCATTTTTTCGCGGTTGGGGGTGCCTTTGGTCGGGTCACCAAAGGACAAAACATCACTGTTTCCATTTCCGTCTGGAACCAAGGTCAGATCCTTGTTTGGCAGGAGTGCTGCCATTCCAAGCTGGGTATAGCTCGGCAGGGCACTGATCATCGGCTTTAGGTCAGCATCAAACCGGTTGAGCTTGCGAATTTCTCGCAGGCATTCTTCAGCCACTTCATACCGCATGGCGTCAGAGATAATGACGACCATTTTTTGATCCCTGCGCCGGAACTCCGCAGCCTGCTCAATGTAGAAATCTGATTGGCGTGCGTAGCCGGGGACCTTCCACTCAGACAGCTTGGCAATCTGATCTTGCCAGGCATCGTTCACTGCCAAAAGGAAGTTAGTGGTATAGCGGTTCTCTACGCTCTCAAAGAGGGCGTTGAGCAAGGAAGCTTGACCACTTTGCTGCATATGGTGGATGAACTTGCGATAAAGCTGATCCAACTTGTACCAGCTGGCGACATACCGTTTCACCCCATCTTGCAGGCTGGTCATGCCCAGGTCTGCTTCGGCCAGCGCTTGCTGGAACTCGGTGGCATAGCCGATGGCTTGGTAAATATCCTCGTATTTTGGATACCAATGGCTTTGCCTGCGCTCCCGCACGACCTTTAGAACGTCCACCGTGCTGACTGTCTGGTTGGCCATCGCATGGACAAGCGCGCGGATGACATGGCGATCAATCTCTTCGAAATGGTCCACGGCATGCAGTGCGCGCGCCTCACGACCCTTCAGGTCTTCGGGGATCTTCAAAACGTCCTGATACCGCCCGCTGAGCTCAGAAAAGGCCTCAGCACCGTGGCGGTTGTTCTTCCACCGACGGAATACCAAGAGCGCCTCAGCGTTAAGCTTGCTGTCCTCGCCAAGGGCGCGAAAGTAGCACGACTGAAAGAGGGTAATGGCGAAATCTTCAAAATCCGGGGTGTCGGAGGCATAACCATAAGCGTTCTCGATCTGCTTCCAAAAGAACGCTGACAGTCCGGCGCGGTCCATCAGGCGCAGGGCGTCGTCACGCGCGTCCGCCAGTTGCCCAAGCAATTCCTCGACAACGGTATCCAGCGCGCCCTCGGCCCCGGCGCAGACGGCAAGCATCTTGCTGCGTGCTTCATTCACTGAATGTGATGGTCTCAGGGTCTCTAGCTCCTTCATTTGCTCTAAGCGTATGTGCGAGCGATAGAATGCCAAGTGTTCTCGTACTGCAGACTCGTATTTCGAGGATATACCCAACTCGCTCAACCAGATCGCGGCTTGGTCCGCTTTGAAGACTGACGTGGCCAGCTGCAGGTCCAGCAACCAATTCTCGGTCATCGCAGGCTCTGGCCCGTCTTTGAACACCAGGAACTTCGCTTTCGGGTCTTGCTTCAGCATCCGGTACTTCAGGCCAAACTCGTTATTGGCGATTTCGACCTTCTGCACATCTTCCAGATCCACGGCATCGAACGCGGCGCGCATATCGCGGGCGGTATCGTACCAGAATACGATCCGTTGCTCGTCGAACAGCCGCTTCAGAGATGCCGTGATCCGATCATTCATTCGCTAACACCAACGATTTTCTTCAGCGCTGATCCGAACTTCGGGTAATTTGCCTTTACCCCGTCATTCAGGTCGATCTCGATCTTCTGCTGGGCCAGCGGGAAGACGACATCACGCTCCCAGTCGGTCAGTTCATCGATCTGCTTGACCACCAGTGCTGCGTCTTTCAGCGCCTTGGTACGCTGCGCTTGGCTGGCGCTTGGATCATCGGATAGCTTGTCCAGCCTGACGCGTTCACCTTCCAGCTTGCTGATGAATTCGCGCAGGTAGTCGTTCAGCAAGACCGAGACGGTGTCACTGCGATAGCGGTGCATGTAGATCAGTGCGTTAAAGCTGCCCTTGGGGCTCGAGACCATCCAGTAGATCGGGCGCTTCTTATACCGCTTCACGTGGTCGGCGTAAAAATCCTTGGTGAAGTATTTGCGGATATCCTTGCCAAGCGCGTCCTCGATGTAGCGCAGGTTCTCGCGGAAATGCGCC
>Ga0306909_100456_pt1 | contig 9883 bp, 11 predicted proteins | sample AntRauMFilla2697_FD_190439 | JGI IMG/M metagenome (GOLD analysis project Ga0306909, IMG submission 190439) | Saline lake microbial communities from Rauer Islands, Antarctica - Metagenome Filla 2 #697 (v2) (version 2) | ecosystem: Environmental > Aquatic > Non-marine Saline and Alkaline > Saline ... | reverse complement strand
CGCTCAACAACCTGCGCCACAGCGTCCTGTTTGAACTCGTCTGTAAACCGTATTCCCTTGTTCATATCCGTCTCCCCTTGGTTCCAAAATTACCAAGCAAACCGTCTACAAATCTAGGGGCACCTCATTTTGAACCGCCCCTTGTTTGCCGGAGGTCCAGAAGTAAGGATACTGAGTTATGGAAAAGAACAAATGTGGAAACAGATATTCACCAGAGGTGCGCGAACGTGCTGTGCGGATGGTGTTCAAACATCAGGGCGAATTTGACAGTCAGTCAGCAGCGATCAAGTCAATTGCGCCCAAGATCGGTTGTGGCCCTGATACGCTTCGCGCTTGGCTGCGACGCGCTGAGACGGACAGCGGTCGGCGTGACGGTGTGACGACCGCCGAATGTGACCGGATCAAAGCTTTGGAGCGTGCGAACCGCCAGCTTCGGCAAGCCAATGAGATACTGAAGAAAGCATCGGCGTATTTTGCGCAGGCGGAGCTCGACCGCCCATTTCGGAAATGATTGCCTTCATCAAAGCACATCTGGAACTCTGTGGGGTCGAGCCGATCTGTCGCGTTTTGCAGATTGCCCCGTCGACGTTCTATGCGCATCTGGCTATCGAGCGTGATCCAGACCTTGCGTCGGATCGCGCCAAGCGGGACGCCCAATTGCGTCCTGCAATGAAGCAGGTCTGGGAAAACAATCGTTCTGTTTACGGTGCACGTAAGCTATGGCGTGCGATGCTCCGCGAGGGCCATGATCTGGCACGCTGCACGGTCGAACTGCTTATGCGTGACATTGGGATTGAAGGTGTTCGTCGTGGTAAGAAGGTCAAAACGACTTGGCCGGACAAGGCCTTGCCATGCCCAATGGACCGAGTGAACAGGCAGTTCCGTGCAACCATGCCTAACCAACTCTGGGTTTCAGACTTCACCTATGTCTCGACCTGGCAGGGTGACAGCTATGACAACGCACTGGCGGAGACAATGATTGGCCTGTTCAAGGCAGAGGTGATCCACAGATTGGGGCCGTGGAAGACCGCAGATGCTGTCGAATGGGAAACCCTCAAGTGGGTTGATTGGTTCAACAACTGCCGCTTGCTTGTACCGATTGGATACATCACGCCAACTGAGGCAGAGGAGGAATACTATGCAAACATGAACGCGCTCGATAAAGTCACTTGAAAAGAACTAAACAGTCTCCGGTAAAACCGGGGCGGTTCAGTCCAGTCGGAACCCGGTGGTTTAGGGATTCTGGCGGAATGCCCCCGACACATTTTGCACCATCTGCGATGCCAGTGATGAGGCGCAATTCTGCAACGCGCAGCGGGGATTTCGACTATCGCGCGATTACGGCTCAGTGGCATGCGGATCGTGCAGCACAGCGCACGAAATCAAGCACGTTGGCGAGCAATCCAGCCCTGCGCGATTATGTGCAAGACCGTCTTTTGGGTCTCATCGCTACGCCGTGTGGCATCGCCTTCGATGGGCCTGTTGTGGTATGGAAAGGGCGACGTGCTGTTCATCGGCAAAGTCAACGCTGGTCCTGTGCCTGGAGCCTAGAACAGATCGCGAGACGTCTGAAAGTAGACTGTCCTGAGGACACAGCAATGCAGATCAGCCACGAGGCCATCTATCAGGCGCTTTTTATCCAAGGACGGGGTGCCTTGAAGCGGGAACTGTCGGCCTGTCTGCGCTCGGGCCATACTCTTCGATTGCCTCGCGAACGGGCCCGGAGTCGTGGCAGACCTTTTCTCGCGGGTGTGCTGATGATCAGCGACCGCCCGGCAGAAGGTAGCGACAGGGCTGTGCCTGGCCCTTGGGAGGGTGACCTTATTCTCGGTCTCGGAAGTTCAGCGATTGGTACGCTGGTCGAGCGCACAACACGCTTCACCATGCTTTTGCACCTGCCGCGCATGGAGGGCTATGGGAGGGGCGATGTGCCCAAGAATGGACCGGCAACGGTCGGCCATGGTGCAGAGGCCGTCTGCGACGCTATCGCAGGGACAATCATGGGACTTCCTGCGGATCTTCGTCGATCTTTAACTGGGGATCAGGGGGCGGAGATGGCCCAACATGCGCAGCTACAGATCGATACGGGTCTGGAGATCTATTTCTGCGACCCATAAAGCCCCTGGCAGCGCGGGAGCAACGAAAAAACCAATGGTTTGCGGCGGCAATACTTTCCCAAAGGCACAGATCTCAGCCAACACGGTGTTAATGAGTTGAGCGCAGTCGCACATGCTTTGAACACAAGACTCCGCAAAACCCTCGGCTGGCGCACGCCTGCAGAAGCACTCGACGGACTGCTCAAACAGGATATAATCGAACGCATTGCGACGACCGGTTGGATCCGCCCCGTATTGTTCCCACGATTATCAGAAGATTCTGCGCCGGCATGGCTTCAAGGTATCCATGAGCGGCAAGGATAATTGTTACACTATGCTGCGGTCGAAACCTTCTTCAAAACCATCAAGGCAGAACTAATCTGGCGGCATTCATGGAAAACAAGGCGGTAGGCTGAGATGGCCATCTTTGAATACATCAATTGCTTCTACAATCCGCGACGCCGACACTTAGCACTGGGTTGGAAAAGTCCTGTCGCGTTCGAACTGAAGGTGGCTTAAACGAGCACCGGGGGTGGCACAGAAGCGCGACAGGTCTAGGATCAAGTACCTAAATAACTTCACAAAATATACTTTTATGCTCCACATTCTCTAGAGCACACTCAATAAATGCTTTACCTCCACATGTGAAGTATATGATGCCCAGCGAAGGATACATCATGCTTTACTCATTAGAACTATATGGTATTCCATATTTGATCATTATAGAAAAACGTCGTCATTTTTCTGCCTTTGGAATCTATATAGTAAGTGAAAATTTTGATACAATATTTGCTTCATTATTGGCCAATAGCATCAATGAAATTATTGAGCTCACCTTTAAAGAACTGAGTATTGGCTTTCCTAAAGACATAGTAAGCAAGGAAAGAGTTATGTTTTCAACTTGGCTAAATTCCAATATTAACACTAAATTCTATTTAGGCTCTTCAAAAAAGCACCAGCAATTTGAAAAGGATGGAATTTCAACATTATGATGCATTCGACTTCTATCATGTCGAGAGAATACCGTATGGCCATTACGCATCCGGATCAAAAATTCTTGTAATACTCTTCCTGCAGTAATATTTTTTGCCGAGAGCGCTACCAGACTTGATAAGGTATTCACCATCAAGTCAGTACCACCCAAACGGTACCGGTCCATCCCGGCAAAACCAATCTCTGTCATCGGCTGTGTGAAAGGATAGATCGCATCAGCGGGCAGCCCTTCAATACTTCTTTCTCCTTCATACGTTTTCATCAGGTTTCCAAAATAGAAGCCTGCTGTCCCAATCAATCGTTGGTCCTCATTAATACCATGCTCAGCAAACGTTTGAAAACTTGAGATGAGCCACCTCGTAGGCAGTAGTGCAAGCAGTAAAGCATATTCCTGTTGCCATAGGCGTTGAAATACCGATGCTGCTTTTTCAGTATGTTGTGTATCTCGCCGGAGATAGCTGATGCTAAGCCCTAGCCAGAGGCAGACTTCAGGGAGGCCTCGAAACCGATACTGCAGTATTCTCTTTTGGTCTTCCATATGTAGCCTGCTTACAGAGGGAAATTCGTCTGAATGATTTATAATATTTTTTCTATAGTTACTCCAATCTGCAGTAATATCTGGTAAAATATCAGGCTGTGTTTGAGTATGGACTTGTTTCCTTGAACGGCCCCAAAGCGCTTCTAACTCAGCTGGAATATCAAGTTTAGTTTCTGGTATACAATTCTGGGGCTCCGAGGTGTTGGCTTGCTCAGCCCAAGTAGCGCTGAGGTCTAGCTCAGTCAGCACAGACTTCTTTGCAAGACGTGCAGCCCCGTCTGAGCATTGCGCACCATTTATTAGCTCAAGCAACTTCACCTCTATTGGGCAAGGAGATGTGTTTGAACGCAACATATACACTTCTGGCCAATCTCCATTAGGAAATAGGCCAGTGGCTTTACAAAATCGCTCAACACTCGAATTACCATCCTTGTTCTCAAACGGGATCAAAACTAGTCGATCTTTTAAACTAGCCTTAGACTTCTTTAAAATCCCTTCCCAGAGTCCTTCAGAGTCAATGTGAGAGCAAAACTCATCGAAGGACTTAAATTTTCTTCGGTGCTTTAGGCTCTGTATGTAGGCGCTGTAGAGCCAACCGTCTTTATCTCGAACAAAAAAATAGTAGTAACGGTCAAAATCATGAAATGTCTTTTCGAAGATTTGAATATTGCGCCATAGCTGCGGATAGGGACGCTTACCCGACCCTCTTCCTGGCAAATTTCCAGAAAAATCCTCTGATGAAATAATAAAATTCTCACCAGCGTCATCTCGGCAGCTCTCAGCCAGAAGTTTCGAAATATTAGCTGCAGTTATATAGTCACGGGCATCTAAAAATTTAGCAATTTCACGTACTAAATTAGTCGTTAATATGCCAATATTATGATCTTTATTTAATTCATCGGTATTTCGAATTAAATACTCTTGTATTGCCGTCGAGCCTGTCTTGTGCGGACCTAAGTGTATATGAATTTTCTTCTTCATTCTCTGCCCTTGTTTGAAGTTTGTCTAGTTCGGTAAAATCTCTGCTACAAATACCATAACTTAGAACTCAGTGGGGTATTTTTGAAGATTCGTTCTGAACTTACGTAGGTCGAGTTGCAGTTAACTTACAAGTTTGTTCTTATAGATAGTAGCAAATGGTATGCCTTGTTCTATCGGGATCACCATTTTCGGCATTTGCTTGCCTGATGTAAAGACGAATGTAATCTGATGCCGTTTTAATTGGATGGCTCACATTATTTTTCTAGATGCTTTGACTAGTCCTTAACATAGGTGGTTTAGTTGAACTGGATAGGTTTCGGGCGGTTTCTAAGGTGGCATCGGCTTCGGCTACGCCGCTTCCTCTTTGGAAGTTGGCTGGTTAAAATAGGGGAACGTCTGAAAAACCTCCCACTTTCAGCGTGATACTGTAATCACGGGCGTCCCCCTGCAAGTGACCCACCAGATGCCAAAGCAACCTGCATTTCCTGGCCTTCGTGATGCGATGAAGAAGAAGCAGACGTGGCCTGAGAAATTCTTCGCCGAGATGGATGTGGTGATGCCGTGGGCGCGGTTGCTGACACTGATTGCGCCGCACTACCCGAAGGTGGGGCCGAAGGGTGGACGGCCGCCGATGCCGCTGGAGACGATGCTGCGGATTCACGTCATCCCACAATCGTATGCGCTCAGCGACCCGATGGCCCAGGAAATGCTGTATGACAGCGATGCCATCCGCCGGTTTTCGGATATCGAGATCGGCGACGACCGTATCTCCGATGAGACGACTATCCTGAACTTCCGCCACCTGCTGGAGAAGCATCGGCTGACCGAAAAGCTGTTCGCCGAGGTGAACCGCCAACTCACCGACCAGGAGATCACGCTATGATCTGGCAGGCTCGTGGACGCGACATTCATCGATGCGCCGTCCTCGACCAAGAACGAGGCCAAGGCGTGCGACCCAGAGATGTCGTCGACAAAGAAGGGCAACGATTGGTATTTTGGCATGAAGGCGCATGTCGGCGTCGATGCACAGAGCGGTATCGTGCACAGCCTGGACACCAGCACGGCCAAGGCACATGACAGTCAGGTCTGGGATGAACTTCTGCATGGCGACGAGACATCGGATTGGGCGGACAAGGGCTATGTCAGCGCCGCCCGCGAAGACGCGTTCTCTGATCCTGACTAGTTCTGGGGTGTAATGCGCAAGGCACCCAAGGGGGGGCGCTTCACCCCATCGACGAAGACATCAACCGGATCATGGCCAAGGTGCGGGCCCGGCTTGAGCATCCGTTCCGGGTGCTCAAGGGCCAATTGGGGTATCTGAATACCCGCTATCGCGGCCTGGCGAAGAACCGGGCGCAGCTGTTCACGCTGTTTGCGCTCCGCAATCTGTTCCTCGTCCGCCGAAAGCTGATGGCCTGAGGCGGATTCTGGCCAAAATCAGGAGGTGGACGCATCAGAATCGTCTATTCTGGCGCTTAGAGCGCAAAAACACGTCGCGTCCGCACAATCAAACCCTGATTGTTCCAAAAAAGGCGCAGCCGTAGTGGTAGATCAGACGCTGCTGAGCATCAGCGACATTTTGTTGATCATCGAAGGGTTAAGCCAAACTTGGACATTGTTACAGGATGCGTCATTGACCAGCGCAAAGCGACTGGCTCGCTTGGCTGAGACGGCAGTGACCTGATCAAAGGTTGATCCAATGCAGTTGTTCACACCGGCCGCAGCATCTGTCATTATGAGCTTATTCGTTGAGTTCGCTACGATTTGCTTCAACGGCTGGTTCTAGAATGTCGTACATTCCAGCGGTAACGAGACTTCTCGGTTATCGTTACTTCGAGATGTGCAACTGTCGGATGGCTAGGAGAGGTCACAATGATTTCCAGCTATCGTGTCCCGGCACTCGTGTCGCGACGCCAACGATTCGGCTATGACCGTAGGAAGGCAGCCGCGCTATCCGGTGGTTTCCTTTACGGTTTGATTTGAAACTAACCCACGATTACTACTGAGTAGTATCTGCATTTGGAGGTAATTAATGTCTGTCAAAGCATCAGTGTCTATCACGGAACAACAAGATGACTTCGTGCGACGAGCCGTGGCCGAAGGTCACTATTCAAGTCTGAGCGCGGTCGTTCAGCGTGGTCTGGAACTTGTGCGCTCCGAAGCCGAACGTGAAGAGGTCGAACTGGCCGCATTGCGAGCATTTTTTTCAGAACGTGCAAAGGGACCGTTCATCTCTGCCGAAGAAGGCCGTCGCCGCACCGAAGCAATGATCGAAAAGAAGCGCCGTGCCCTCATGCTATAGTGTACTTCGAAATGTTCGGTGCGACGACGATCTCGAACAGATTTTTAACCACTTGTTCGAGACCTACCAAGAGCTTGGTGATCGCTCTGATATCGCTTTGGAGCGCGCAGTAGAACGGCTCGTCGACATCGAAGATGATCTAGCGCGTTTAGGAGACGTGCCGTTTCAGGGTACTTTGGAGCCAAAGCTCATGAACGGGCTCAGGCATGTAACAAAAAATCCGCGCGGTGTTCTACTTTACGGTCGACGAGACAATTGAGACTGACCGTCTGCTCGGTATCTTCTTTGGAGGGCAGAATCATCGTCGGCACATCCTTGTCAGGATCGCGTCTGATCGCCCAAGCCCTCCATGAAACCGTTAATGATAATGGACCCCCATTATCATTAACGCGAGCTATTTGGTGCGCGCTTTTTGCCTTTCGCTGCGCTTGGCATGAATTCACACAAGGCGGACCAAGCCGACATTGAGCTTTTCACCCTCGCTGATGGAGCATCGTTTTGCGCGCGCGGCAAACAATCGGCTGCGACGCAGTACAAGTCACCGAAGCGGTCATTGCCGAGCGGCTTAAGATGAGTCATTAAAACCGCATTCGCCAGATTGTACTTCTTCCGAATGCTAAAGAAATCGTGACTTACAGTATTTACGTTTCTGTCTATCTTTTCCCGCAGACCTTAGTTTTTCAGTCAGGTTAGTATCAACACGTCGGCAACTAATGCTGCTGTGTGTTATAATATTTATGATGATGCCGCAAATTGCGAGTGCCGGTGGCTCCCATTCGAATATGTTGATGACCTTTGGTCAGTAACATTGCGCTGAAATGCACCATGAGGCTTGCAAAGCACAGGGTGCCTCCAGCGAACATCATGATCATACGCAGTAAGACGGCCACGCGATGATGGATGCATCGACCTGCTCCGGTATGCTGTGTTCTGGGGTTGCGGCTGACCAGACTGGACCTGTCGCGCTTCTGTGCCGCCCCCGGTGCTCGTTTAAGCCACCTTCCGTTCGAACGCGACAGGACTTTTCCAGCCCAGTGCTGAATGGCGTCGTCGCGGATTATAGAACCCGTTGATGTATTCAAATATCGCCATCTCAGCTTTGCGCCTTGTTTCCCAATGATGCCGCCAGATTAGCTCTGCTTTGATGCTCTTGAAGAACGTCTCGACCGCCGCGTTGAAACGCAACCATCGAGACGCCGGATCAAGTGAGGTTACGCTGCGATCTGACAGTGGTTGGTCTGGACTGTTGTTTCGCCGAACACCCTAGGACACCCGCCTGAGATTGGGATACTGGACTTTCGACCGGGTCAATCTCAACTGGTCCGCTTCCCATTTCTCCATCGCAAGGTCAGCACCCCATTTTTTGATCTCCTTCGCGGTGCGTCGCCGGTGTTCTTTTTTGCACTCGGCCAGATGTCGTCTGACTTCCCCAACCTTGAGACACTCGCGGGCGGGTGGACCGTTGAGTGCCTCCTCTGGCGTTGAAACCGGTCCAAATATGTTGGCCAAGGCCTTGCGCTCGATGTGGGGCAGCTCGTTCATAACCAACGGCCCAAGTAGGAGCGATTCAGACAAGCAGCCATTGGCAATGACAACCTCGTGGTGGTCACAGGCAAAGTGAATCCAGGCGATGCTTTGTTTCCCCCTCATATGGCGAATTCCCGGTATCGCCGTCAGCGACTTAGCCGGGGCAAAGGCTTCGGTCTTGAACCAGCCGTCCAACTGCCCACATCCTCCGACCAACAGCCGGTGTTGCGCCGAAACGATAAGATCCTGAGCTGGCAACCCTTTCCCTAGCGCACCGGCGGCGATCAGCACGGGTTTTGCATCAATGTCAACTTTTTCCAAGGCATGCACGCCACTGTGGATCCAGCGGACAGGCTGTGGCCCATGATCGAGCGTATAGACCATATCGCCAACCGCCACTGTCTCGACCGCGCAAGGGCCCTCCGGCGTTTCGATCAGTTTGCCGGGTGCATAGCACGCAACGCCGGTGTTTTCAGAGGTGAAGCTCGAATTGTCGGCAGAAGCGCCTGTGAATGTGATGCCTTCGCCCGGCGCGAACTGGTCGTTGTCGCTGTAGTCTACGGCTTCGGGACCTGTCGTATTGGATTGGTTCAGGACACCGTCATCAGCCTGATCCGCATGTAGCTCGAAGACGCTACCGTAAAACCCGGACAGATCAATGAAATCATTGTTGGAATTGTCGCCATCGTCCAGCGTGCCCGTATTGCCGGTGTTGAAATCTGTGATCGTGTCGCTGCCGTCGCCGGGCCTGTACACGAAGGTATCGTTGCCCGTACCCCCCTGGATGTTGTCGTCACCTGTGCCGGCTGTGATCGTGTCGTTATCAGCACCACCGTCAATCGTATCGGCGCCCGCGCCACCGATGATGGAATCGTCACCTGCGTCACCATCGAGGGAGTCGTCACCTGTTCCGCCATCGAGCGTATCTGCGCCCCCATCTGCGAAAATGCTGTCTGCACCATCCCCACCGCTCAGGCTGTCATCACCTTCGTTGCCGTCGATACTGTCGTCACCGAGGCCCCCTTGAATGGTGTCATTGCCCGACCCGCCATCAAGGCTGTCGTCGCCTTCCCGGCCATCGACGTCGATCCCGGCACTGTCCGCGTCGCCGACAACCAGATCCGCCTGATTGGTCAGGATCAAGCGCTCGATCTCTGAGAAGGTAATCGTGTGCGTACCATTGGATATCGTGCCCGTTTCGTCACCGGTAAAGGTGACCGTGACCGCACCGCTCAGCGCGTTCAGATCTATTGTATCGCTGTCGACCCCACCTTCACCGCCGATGATCGTGTCGTTGCCAAATCCGTCGGAGATTACAAACGTATCTGCGCCATCGCCACCGTCGGCATAATCGTCGCCGCTGCCGGTTAGGATGAGGTCGTCGCCGCTTCCGCCTTCGATGCTGTCGTTATCCGCGCCACCATCGAGGGTATCGTCGCCGCTTCC
>Ga0306909_100455_pt1 | contig 9885 bp, 18 predicted proteins | sample AntRauMFilla2697_FD_190439 | JGI IMG/M metagenome (GOLD analysis project Ga0306909, IMG submission 190439) | Saline lake microbial communities from Rauer Islands, Antarctica - Metagenome Filla 2 #697 (v2) (version 2) | ecosystem: Environmental > Aquatic > Non-marine Saline and Alkaline > Saline ... | reverse complement strand
ACTGGTACTGTGTATTTCTATGATACATCCGTATCGGGAGATATAGGTCAACTGTCAGATTGGAGACCTACTGGTAATGTGTATTTCCATACTACATCCGTAACCACATGCACAGAGAGCACCACATTATTTCCTGACTCCCTAAACATACTGATACACGAATGTGCGATAGATGTGACAGGTATTGACAATATACTCGCAGCAGTTAACAACGCGGGAACATCGGGAGGAAACCTACAACTAGAAGGTGGGACAAACGGCATACCCACAGCGGCAGGTCTTGCAGACAAACTAGAACTGGAGGGCAGAGGCTGGACAGTCACTGTAAATAGCTAATGCAATTATTTGATGTAAACTTTAAGATCCCGCAAGACCCTAACAATTTAGGCTTTGACATAAACGGTAACACTCTTACAAATCCCGGCACTCCACAGCGAAACGCTAAGGTGTATGGTTGGACTGGTGCATGGGATGGGACTGCTTACCTTGCAGTAGCTTCTCTTGTTGGCACCGAGACAGTTACTTCAAGCACAGGAACATCAGCTTTAACAGTATCAGCAGGTCGTATAGACTTTACAGCAGGGTGGTGTGGTACCTTTACACTATCTAATGGGTACACTTATATAGTTGAGTCTTCACTGACAAGCTTACAGGAGCTTGTGTATTCTAGTAATGGTGGTCCTGTAGCCACAATAACCTCAGCAACCTTCCCATTCTTCACGACCCAAAAAGAAGGGAGTTTGCTGCTTGCTGGTGGGTTTAGAATAGAGGGTGAAAACTACATTCCCGCTGGAGCGACTACAGATCCATTAACACAGAAAGCTAGAACCCCAACAGTAGATACGCCAGCAGTAGCAGAGATGTTACCAAACGTAGAACTCTCAGAAGCAGACGCAACAGACGAGTCGTTAACCACAGCAGCTACAGGCATACCAAAGCAACTAACATTTGCGGAGCTATTGGTGTTACGTGGTGAAAGTTCATGGAGTGGCTCAGACGGAAACAAGTTCGAGGTAGCTATCTACAACCCAACACCTGACGTGGAAGCCAATACCAAAATAGATACATACTATTCCGGGAGGTACCCACTATGAACAACGAGCTAACTCAAGGTAGATTGAAAGAACTGGTACACTATGACAAGCTAACTGGCATATTTACAAGGCTCGTTGCTACTTGTAATAGAGTTAAAAAAGGGGATACAGCTGGGTCGTCAAATAAAAATGGATACCTCTACTTTAGCGTAGAGTCCAGGAGGCAGTATAACCATAGACTAGCTTTCTTATATGTAGAAGGCTATTTTCCTGAACATCATGTTGATCATAAAAATGGCAAACGAGATGACAACAGGTGGTCAAACCTAAGACACGTTTCTTGTTCATGTAATTTCCAAAACCAAAAGATTGGCAGCAGAAACACCTCTGGATACACAGGTGTGGCTTGGAATGCTTTAACTAATTCATGGAGAGCGTATGTTGGGTTAAACAAAAAGCTAATATATATTGGGCTCTACCCCACTCCAGAAGAAGCAGCAATTGCCCGTGTTCAGTATGAAGATAATTGTCCTGAATGGACATGCAACTACCGAGACAGTAATAGAGTTAAGCTAAGAAGTTTAGGAGAAATATCTTGAAGACCAACTATGAGGTAGAATTTATAGCAACACCAGCGCAGGTTAATACATTGCTTGCTGACGCAACACTACAGCCTTTACTCATGTCAGCTATTGCCAACGGCACTGAGCCAACGTGGGAAGAAAACCTCAAAGCTACACGTTATCGCTTCCTTGCTGGCGGGGCTGGAATGGTACCTGACATGGCCCTTGAAGCTCTTATAGCTATGGGGGTAATTGTACTGTTTTCTGGTTCAGGTATCTATATTGAGGTACCTACGCCTACTCTTGATAATCTGGTTACCACAAGCTGGCCCGATGCCAAACAGCCAGGCACTGTAGACGAGGATGGAAAAACAGTTGATGGGGATCGTAGGCAATATCAAGACTACACTCAAACAATTGAGGGTGAGAATGGCACTAGCCTTGTGAGATGCGGGTATATCCCTAACGGCATGAACGGATTCATTGGGTACTTACCCACTCAGTGGAAAGAGGGTATGCTTGATACTGTTGATACTCCTGAGCTGATAGCATTGTACAAAGCGGCTTTTCCTGATGCTCAATTAGTATTCTATCGCTCTTTGGATGCCTGGAAAGCCGCAAACGTGTCCCAATTAATAGACTGATCAGATACCAATATCAATCGTTTTGAAATTCAAAGTTTGGAGGTAAAAATGAAAACTAAAAAATATCCTTTGCCGCGATATATGCTGCTTAATATCGCCATGATTGCCCTGTTTGTTTGTGTCCTTTTGATAGTGAATATAGCGCATGCAAGGCCAGCCACCCTGAATTTTTCTTGGACACCAGAGCCCGAGATTGTAACACAACAGGGAATCACTGAGCTACGGGTTTATCAAGATAGCTCGGATAATTCTCCGGCGGTTGAAGATCCTAATATGGGCAAAATAACACTTGACGCGGACATTGTCGGGTGCTCCTATTTTTGGGCTACTTACTACGCCCCAGGTGACGAATCGGACAGAACAGATCCACCAATAAAAGTATGTCAACCTCCGCTTGGTGATCCAGAGCCAGCTACAAGAGTTATTAGTGTCGGAGAGTTTATGAAAGTGACTATCGATTTTGCACCACAGCCATAATGGATCATAATGAAAACAGTAATCACGGTATTACTCATAGTTTTATTTTTGGGTGGTTGCTCGATAAAACTACCCGAGCATAAACCTGCCTACACTCCTGGCGAACTAAGCATGATTAGCGATTGCCGTGCCTGGGTGCAGGAAATAGAGGGCAACAAAAACGAACAGATGTCCACAGTCCCAACAAATCAGAAAGCATTTGTGCTCATGCACGCTGACACCATGGCAATGATAAAGGCTACTTTTGGCAAACAGACAGACGTATGTCGCCCTGGTGATGACTACGCTAAAGCCTATGTTGCTTATGCTGCCGGACAAAAAGAGATATCTATTACGGCGCTCAAACAGGCTGGCGCAAGTGTCAGGGCAATTGCTTATGTAGTCGGGGCTGTAGAGATATCCAAGCAATTCGGCGGCAATGATTCTAGCCAAGAGACAACAACGACTACCACCACGGAGACATCCGAAACCTTTGCCCCGGTAGAATAATGGAATTTAAGCCAAGTAAAATCGTTCAGGTGTTCAAAGCTAAAGAATGGACACCTGCCCCAGAAGATGAGAAGTTCTGCGTGCCAGACACCTGTACCTATAGAATCAATATGGGCCCCGAAGGTAGGCTCATGGAGGGTAGTATTCGGACCATTTCAAAAGGCGTTAAATACAAGTTCGGTTATGATATGAGAATTGAGGTCATGTAAAATGACAGAGCGTGACCCGGAAGACAGAATAAGTGACGTATCAAAATACGGACCGCCAGAACATAAACAAGCGGTAGTTAAATATACCGTAAACATCCCGATAGTGTTGGTATATAAACTATTCAATTGGATAAGGAGGAAGATAGGATGATAATTACAGATGCAATCAAAGTCATGCGGGCGGGCGAAGTATTAAAAAACCCAGCCAAGTGGAAGAAGGGGCAAATCCTATCCAATGCCGTGATAGGACTTATAGCGGGCCTTGCCGGCATAGTAAAGTGGAAATTCCCCGATGCCGAGATTCCACAAGTAGCACAGGATTATGCTGTTGAAATGCTCACAGGTCTGTTAGCATTAATCAATGTGTATTTTGCAGCGGCTACAACCGATAAGATTAGCATAACCGGAAAGGAAAAATAATGGACAAACTCAAATTTCTAATGTCAGGGTTGTGGTCATTCCTCCAGCCAATTATCAAAGTATTTTTATCCGATATTGGCCCGATCTTAATCAGTACTGCAACGGCAGTTGTTTCCGAAATGGCAAAAACTGATATGACTGGAGAGCAGAAAAAAGAAGCCGCGTTTAATGCTATAAAAGCGGCGCTCATGAAAGAGGGAATACAGGTTGCTACACACCTTATCAACACAACAATTGAGACGGCTGTCGCTAAACTAAAGGTTGAGCCAACAAAATGAGTGGATCTTGCACAATGTTTCCCGACGGAATACCTTTACTAGGAATCTCATGGGGAGATTGTTGTGCAAAACACGATGACGCATACGACTCTGGCACCACCACTTTTGAGGAATCAAACGACTTACTCTATTTTTGTATACGTAATCGTGGACAAATCTATGTAGATAAGTACTCTGGCAGGTTTAAATCCTTGTATACTTGGGCTGTTAGAGGATTCTTTAAGTACTTAGCTGTGACAATGTGGTATGGTGTAGGTAAATTTGGGCGGTACTTCTGGGACAAAAGCCAAAACTACAAAGAGCAATAAATGGTTAACGATAGACATGACGATCACGACGGTGAGGATAGAAGAGACGGTGAGGGTAGAAGACAACGGTGTATAAGCCACAAGGATACACTAGATAGATTGGAGTCCCAGTTTGAGCGGCAAGTACCAATTAATAGGAGGTTTGATAATTTTATTGCTCAAGCTAAAGTGGTGGGGATTGTAGCATCGTTTATATATCTTGGAAGCTTTGTTTATACATATGATCACAAGCAAGAATCGAACAACATGCTGCTATTTCATAGGTCACTTATAGATAACAATACACGTAATATATCAAGCAATCAAGGTGATTACAAATCTCTGTTTGCGCGACTTGACTCGCTTACCCTTGCAATGGAAAACTCTAATTTACAAACTGGTAGGTTGCTAGATGTTATAATCAGGAGAACCAACAATGAAATCCTCGATAAAGATGCTGCCCCATATGTGGGGGATAAACCATGATATATTTGTTTGACACAGTTATTAAGAGTATGTAGAGTTAGTTAAGTGGAATAGGCTTATGCGGCCGACAAGATAGGTTCATCGTCTATTTTTCCACTTCTTCCATCGATGATAACCTTTTGATGCGATGTTCCAAAATGCTTACACAATCCAAACTAAAAGAATTACTAGACTACGATCCAGAAACAGGACTTTTTACGTGGAAAGTTTCAAGGCAAGGAGTTAAAAAAGGTTCTGTTGCTGGCTCCGATAGTCACGACGGCTATATCAAGATTAAGATAGACGGTAAAGATTACTACGCCCACCGCCTAGCCTGGCTATATGAGTACGGTTATTTCCCCGAGAACGGTTTAGACCATGAAGATAGAATAAAACATCATAATTGGATTAAAAACCTTCGTGAAGTATCGAATCAGTGCAATATGAGAAACACTGGCAATCCTTCAACGAACACCTCAGGAGTTAAGGGAATCTATTTTGCTAATAAGGCTCAAAAATGGCGGGCGCGAATGAAGCTAAACGGTAAAAATTCCCACTTTGGCTATTTCGAAGATTTCACGGAAGCAGTCGCTCACCGATTAGCAGCCGAGCAATGTTTGGACTGGTCGAATTGCGATTCAAGCTCTCCAGCGTACAAATACATTCAGAATTATTCAGGAGAAATAAAATGATATCTTCCGATTCTGTCCGCGACATTATCATTCGAAAGAGAAGCAGCGAATCGCTGGACATCTCTATAAATTAGATATGGAGGTTGATATGACACTTTTAGAAGAATTAGAGCGCGACGAAGGATTCAGGGAGAAACCATACAAATGTTCAGAAGACGTTTGGACTTTTGGTCATGGCTTTACTTTTTTATCTGTAGAAGAGTCAAGAGTAGTTCTGAACATGAAGATTGACAAACTCAGAGACACACTCAATCCATCAATCAAAAACCTCACCCCGGCCAGGCAGGATGTCATTGTAAATATGGCATACAATCTAGGCATAGTGGGCCTGTTTAGCTTTAAGTTAATGTGGAACGCCATTTACCAGAAAGATTGGGAGAGGGCATCAAAGGAAATGCTTAATAGCAAATGGTCAAGACAGGTTGGAGGTAGGGCAAAACGATTAGCCGAAGAAATGCGAAAGGGGAAGCGTGATCATAGTTAAAGTCGATTTTACAAAGTGCCAAGATTGTATGGAATGTGATACAATCCTACCTGGATTTAAGTCAAGGTGCGGAGGCATAAACAAATATTCCAAAACGGATCCGAAGGACGAGGAACTACTTGCTGCCGCGTATCGTGCACAGGATAATTGCAAATCTGGCGCGATCCTGATTAACCATTTCGATAGAAAGAAAGATTGACAGCTATATTGTGGTGATGTAATATTAAATCTCTCCACCACCTCTCCCCCAAAGCCACCTACAGAATAATCGGCAGGTGGCTTTTTTTGTTTGCAATCACATTTATATGGTGTATAGTTTGTTCTAATGATTTGAAACTAATATCCGTGGCGGATACGAAACGAATTTAAGCCCCACAATTTGAAGCAGCTAAATTTACCCGCCACGGAAATTAGCTTTGAATTGTGGGGCTTTTTTGTTTTATACCTGCAAGTAGCTTCTTCAAGCTATCCCACGTTGAAAAACTCCCCTACATATCGTCTCTATTTACGCCTATAAGCAACGAGCCGTGCGGCTGAAACATGCGGTCCGGGATTGGATACTTCCCGCAGGACAACAAAGTGTATGCACCCAGACGTTACCGTCGAACCCGCAAGGGGGATAATGGGAGGAATTGGAAGCCATGACGAAAGCGCTTCCTGCCGGGTAAAAGTTCACCTGGGCCGGCTTTCCTCTCGCGTATGGAAAGAAGGACATATTTGATATATGTGCCCTAACCTAAGCGCCAACATACAATGCGATACTTTTACTGCATCTATTTGATTAATCTCTACTACGGTAGGGATTATTCTGCCGCCTTAACTCCTCTTCCCTGCAACTAAGCAGTAACTAGCAGTTGTTGTTAATCAGTTAAAGCAGTTATTAAAAGGCAAACAAAATGAAAGCCGACAAGAATAACAAATACCAGAAGTATATCTTATCAGAAGAGTGGGCAAAAGTTAGAGCAGATTTGATCTTGGTTAGGGGCAGTAAGTGTGAATACTGTGTTTTTCCTTGTGACACATAAACTGTTGCACTCCATGGCAGAATAAGTTATAATGCCAGAAACAAGGAGGTGTAAAATGGTGTATTTAGGAAGCAAACATTTTAATTGGAAAGGTGATTCGGCTAGTGACGAAGCTAAACGGGTTAGGGCTAGGTGTATGTATAAAATAGGAAAATGCGAAGTGTGTGGCAGTAAAGCCAAAGACAGACATCACGCCGATGGTAACCCCGGGAACAACTGCGAAGAAAACATCATGCGGTTGTGCCGTTCGTGCCATATGAAGATAGACGGGCGGATGGATAAATTTCGGAAACTAAAGACCATAGTAAAGCCGCCAAAGAATTGCACAAATTGTGGAAAACTTGCAAAGCCACTTCGAAAAGGATTGTGCCATTGCTGCAATGAATATTACAGACGAAACGGAATAAATCGGCCTGATTTTGTTGGAGTAAGCAATACAATATCGTCAGAAGTTTTCGACAATATAAAAAAACTAAGAGGAGAAGGATTATCTTATAGGTCTCTCAGTGCTATCTTTGGAATGTCCCATAGCACTATCAGAAATGCGTTTTTAAAATCAAGTAAAAAGGCACCGATCAAACGTGTCTAATACACCAATGCAGAGAGGGTAGATAGACTAAAAAACTTCGCAGCTACAGGTGGTTATTATAAGAAATAACGGGGATGGGGATGCTGTTTCTAAAATATAGGGATGTTTGAAGCTCCCCTAAGCCACCTGCCGATATTCGGTAGGTGGCTTTTTTTTGTTTGAAACAGCATTGACAATCCTCTCACTATTTGTTACGTTATAAAGATACAATAGTATTTACACAATAAACAATGGAGGACACGGTGAAAGACAGTGTTGTTGAGATCCACAAAGACGAAAGCAGAGCTGGAACTTTTTTAATTGCCGAGGGGTTTGGTAGAAGACATGATAATGTTATAAAAAACATAATAAATTACCACGATATTTTTCTTTCTATGGAGAAAACTTATGTAAGTGTAGTTGCAGAAGTCCCAACGAGAAAAGTTGTAACAAAAGGTAGACCTGTTGAGGAATATCTACTAAATGAAGAGCAAACGATATTTCTCGCAACCTTGTTTAGAACTTCATCAAAAAAACCAGACGACCCAATACTTTTATTTAAAGCAAAACTTGCTTCTGAGTTTGTCAGATTTAAAGAAGCATATGCGTTACTCCAACAACACAAGCAACAACCAAAATACCAGATTACCCGTGACGCAGGCAAAATCGTCAGGAGACAAACCACGGACGTTATGAAAGAGTTTGTTATTTATGCCGAGTCTCAGGGAAGCAAAAATGCAAACAGGTATTACTCGAATATCACGAGAATGCTAAACGGCCTGATGTTTATTGTCCAAGGTAAGTTTAAAAACGTTCGTGAGCTAATGACCACCCAACAGCTAATGACTGTATCCTCTGCTGAGCAGATAATCGACAGAGGGTTAAAGGATGGTATGAGCAGAAAAAAATACTACAGAGATATTTACAAGGATGTTCGGGCAAAAGTTGAACTATTTGCGGAGCTCCACGGCCAATCCGAGGTAATCAGCAAGCAGCTAGACCTATAGCGCGCTCATGTATTATCGGGGTAATAATTTCTAAAGTTTAGGGGAGACAATGAAAGAGAACATCGAAACGATAAAGGCTCTGTTACTTGAAAACAAAGAGCAAATTGCAGCAGAGGTGCATAACGCTTGGTGGGATGAGAAGAAACGCCAGGGATTTCATCCACCTGTAGACTGTATGAGCCAATCTGCTAAAGATGCACATACACAAGATATCAAGTCTCTAGGGTATAACGCCTTCATGAAATTTTATAAATATTGTGATAAGTGCCATCCGGATATGTATCCATATAAGGACCTGCCAGAGGAGATTAAAGACTATGATAGAGTAACTGTACAGGTCGTTATAGACGCCATCAAGTGACCACCCAGCAACGGAACGATGACGGGACTTATGCAGTTGCTGAAGCATATGGGTGTGCCTTAGAGGACGAAGAGTGGACGAGCGAGAAGCTGACGAAGATTAAATATTAGTTGACAATTGTTTTTTTACGTGTTAAAAAGCTTACATCATGTAATAATAAAAGGAGGAAACATGAAGAAATTAAAATGTGAAAAGTGCGGCCACGAATGGCTGCCAAGAATTGAGAAACGCCCTGTTAGATGTTCTAAATGTGGCTGTTATTCTTGGGACGTTAAAAGAGAAAAAAAATGATTACTCAATCCAGACTAAAAGAAGTATTAGACTACGATCATCTGACCGGGATATTTACGTGGGTACAGTCAAGGCGAGGAGTTAAGAAAGGCTCTATTGCTGGCACTCGCAAAGACGGCTATATTCAGATTAAGATAGACAATAAAACTTACTATGCTCACCGCCTGGCGTGGCTTCATTATTACGGTTATTTCGCCGAGAACTTCTTGGATCACAAAGATCGGATAAGAAATCACAATTGGATTAAAAACCTTCGTGAAGCATCAAGTCAATGCAACCTTAGAAACACTGGAAATTATTTAAGCAATACATCAGGAGTTAAGGGCGTTTGTTTTGATAAAGGTAAACAAAAATTGGCCGCGGCGATAAGGTTAAACAGTAAAAGATATCACCTTGGCTATTTCACCGACCTCACAGAAGCAGTAGCCCACCGACTCTCGGCTGAACAATGCCTAAATTGGTCCAACTGTGATTCGTCTTCACCAGCTTACCAGCACATGCAAAAGTATTTATCTTAATCTACAGGGGGGAGAATGAGACATTCAAAAACTTTTGATGAAAAGATAGGCCGTTTATTTTATGTGGCCGACA
>Ga0306909_100452_pt1 | contig 9974 bp, 15 predicted proteins | sample AntRauMFilla2697_FD_190439 | JGI IMG/M metagenome (GOLD analysis project Ga0306909, IMG submission 190439) | Saline lake microbial communities from Rauer Islands, Antarctica - Metagenome Filla 2 #697 (v2) (version 2) | ecosystem: Environmental > Aquatic > Non-marine Saline and Alkaline > Saline ... | reverse complement strand
TACAGATTGCCTCGCAGCATCACATCACAGGGTGGCCGGATGCTCCGGAATCAGTGGCCGGATAAAATCGGAATGGGTGGCCGGATACTTTCGGAATCACTGGCCGGATGACCCCGGAATACGCACAAGACTCGACCATTCGAGAAGCAGTCTTCGCTGTCGTTCTGGACACCGTGCGTGTTGCGCCAAAAAATGGATATCATCCGCAAGCTGGTTAAGGATGATAATGTGGGTATTGAGTGTCATGATCGACCTCCAAATCAAATGCCGCCGAAATCATTTTCGACGGTTCAAGACCCGGCCCGATCGGGCCGGGAAGAAGTGATCATGCCGCCTTGAACAGGTCTGCCGCCGACTTTGATACCACCGCATCATTAATCTGATCGAGCTGCATAAGAAGGTCTTCGAGCGCATCTGCGAGTAGACAGATCTCCTCGACGTTTCTCGACCCCGGTACGAGATCCGTGAACAGCATCGTTTCCGTCCGATCGGGATCGCCGACATTCTCGAGCATCAAAAGCGCAAAGATACGCTGGAGTTGTCCGACATGTGCTTTCGTAAGCCGCCGCGCATCGCGGACCGCATCAATTAGGCGGAAAACTCCGCCACTGGCCGATGCACCTCCCAGCAGGTAGCTGGCATTCGCAAGCGCAGTGCCGTGTTCATCCAGGTAGGTCCGGACGATATTAAGACCAACCGTTGCTTGCTGATCGTTGAGAGAAATGAGTGTTCCTCGAACATAAGTCATTTCGCTTCCTTCCATTCTGCCGGATCGCATCGTCGCGCCGACTTCAAGCGTCCAGGGCCTCCTTTTCCATTGGACGTTGTTGTGTGGTCCGCAGCTGTAGCAGCAGCATGATATCCATCGCGAACCACCAGTTTCGAAAATCTGTAACCATGTCAGTCAGCACCTGAACAGGCGCGCGAGACATCAGATACGGTTCTCATAAAAACCGGATATGATTGATCGACAGCCTGTAGCCATCCACTATTCTCGTGACAGCCTGTAGGCTCGCAGGGCTCGCTCCACCCGATCGAGCGACCGCAAACGCCGGTGAGCCGACATATCGTTCAGAATTGGGGTCTCAAGCCAGTCTACACCTGATTCACCATCGGGATTGATCTGCCAATCAAGAGAATAGAATGCCTCTGCCAAGATGCCCTTGATCTGCGATCGGACATCCGAGGTGGAAAATACGATGATGTGGGAAAATTCCCTGTGCCATTTCTGATGCCGGTAACGTTGGAGGCTGAAATGTCCCGGTAATGCCGGATGAGTTTCAGTGAACCAGACTGCGACATCGATGAGATCCCTGTTCAACCTCAGGTTTGACAACGCGCGCGTTGCAAGCTGTCTCGCAACCATCGCGTTGCGAGCTTGGCACGGAGGATACCGTTTGATCAGTTCCCCGTCAGCGTAAGCGGAGTAAATCACCTCACCGTTTTCGACCTCCTGTTTGATGGTGACGTCGTGCTCGAAGGCATGCGGCGCGTCGGTCATAATTCTTCCTCTTTTTCCTATCTCACCCCACCTTGACCTGTCTTTCGGTTGCGGCGGTGTCACACACCTGCCGCCGCAACCGGACAACAGGTTAAAGGCGCTCGGGTCGTTTTTCCCAAAATGCACATAGGATGGTAGCGGGACAAATTTCGCTGTGGGAGCCAGACCTGATGGACCTTCTGCGCGAAGATAAAAATGAGGTGAAATTCCTACGCAAGAAAATGGAAAATTCTGGGTTTTCTATAAGCCCAACTGAAAGGATTTATCTTTACAAGCTGGACTGGACCGGCACCCGTACCACGGGCGCTGGTAAAATCAGAAATAACAGGATGCACCAATGATTGAACGGCTTTTGATTCTTGGATTGTTCGCTCTACCAGGCCTTGCCACTGCCCAGATCGATGCGCCGCCCGTACCCGATTGTGGACTTTACACCTACCGAGCCGAAATTATGCGTGTCATTGACGGCGACACGGTGGTCGCGGATATCGACTTGGGTTTCAATGTCTGGCTGCGAGACGAGCGTCTGCGCCTCAGTGGGATCGATACGCCGGAGATATCGACCGATGGAGGCAAAATCATTGCTGGCGAGGTTCGCGCGCGTCTCGAAGGCAAGACACTCTACATCTGCACCGTGAAGGCACATCGATCCTACGCCGAAGCGAAAGGCAGCTTTGGCCGCTACCTCGCGGTCATCTACGACAACGGCGTGAATATAAACGAATGGCTTCTGGAAAGCGGACGGGCTGTTCCTTACGACTGAGACAGAAGTTGGGTGCGGTCCCAACTGAGGTGTCACCACGCTGAAAGCTTCACCAAAATTACCTTTGCTGACCTCTCCCCCCAGATGTTGGGCGAGAATGCCGAGACCGTAGCAAAATCCCATCACAAAGCCAGACAAGAACATCTCTGATATCGTTCAATAAACAGCGGCGTCCATATTCGACAGATGCCAGCCGGCGCGCCTTGTTTCGGCTGGAGCATAGCTCGAGTGAGACGCGCCAGAATAACTGCCCTTTCGCAAAGGCCTGAAATCCCTTTTCTGCCCGAATTATGGTAACTTCATCGATAAATCGCGATCCTTTTTGCTTCATGTCTTCTCGCTACCTTCCATCATTTCAATCGCAGCGGCCTCAAAAGGCTGCCGCTGCGATTGAAATGATTCTGACTCTCCGAATTTATGCTTGTTTTCGGCGTGTCGCGCGCAGACCGATCCTGCGTTCCCGATGATTTTTTGTTTTCATTTTCTTCGGAGCAATTGCGGCCTCGGTCTGTCTTGCGGCCGCCCCCAGTTTTCTTGACGCAACGATCTGTTGGCCCGACTTTCGATAGGTTTCGGTGCTGGCGGCTCCTGGAGAATGATTGAGCACGTTCGAAACCAATCCCACCTCTTCGGGTGCCGCGGAAACAACAAAACCTGCAATCACGTTGCGGATCACGTGTGGCGTAACACGGCGACCAAATAGTTTTTCAGTCACATCTCCGATTTCAGAACTAAGATAGCCGATACCGATCGCTTTACCCCGGCTGCCGACAAACAACGTCGTTTCCCCATCGGGCGCAAACTGCCGCCGGTGCACGTTGATATAGTTTTGTATCTGCTTTTGAAGTGTAGGCGAGATAGCCCGAACGTCTCGTTTCTTGTCCTTGGTTTCATGGGCAGACAGATAGAAAACACTAAAAGAGGCGTCGAAATGCTTCTTCAGATCAAGGGCAGCCAAGCAAGCCACGCGGATCGGTGAGTTAATCAATATACTGATTGCAAGAGCGTTGCGTGCCAGCGCATGTGACTTCTCACGCGCTTTTTGTCCCGGTTTCGAAGTATGGGCAGAAAGCGCCAATTCGCTGCACTCAGTGGCAGCGATCCGAAGCTCAGGCAGATCTACTATCCTGCCGTTATTGCGTGACGGCTGAAGTGCAGCCTTTTTCTTGAGGTTTGCGATCGGCTTCTTTAGCCTGTTGTAATTTTTCGTCGGAAACACTGCCCGAGCAAACAGATGCAGAGCCTGCAATTCAATCCCGACCGTCGGCAAACTGATCTCACCATTCCTATATTTATCCTGACGTTCATCCAGACGCGCAGCGACACTGTGCGGCACCACATCTTCGAGCAATTCTTTATCCCGACAGAAGTCGCAGAACGCCCAAATCCGCTGACACCTGGTCTGAAGGGTTCCAATCTTCCAGGCCTCAACCAACCGGCCATCATCGAGACCGTCTTCAGAGAACCGGAGCAGTGGCTTTAGATTTACCTGCCATGCACTTGGAAACCGATGCCAGTTTCGCTGAATTTCGCGTTCGAGGGATGATCGTGGGGATTCTTTTTCGCGCTTCGGTTTTGGAGAGAAAACCTGAGCATCTGGAAACACACCCTGTAATGCTTGGCGCATCGCTTGCGCTACCGACGTACTTTGTGTTCGGGTCGTTTCCTGAACCAAGGCAAGGTTCACGAGGCGAGGGTCTCTTCCTTTGCTCTGTGATATCTTCAACCAACGCCCAAAAGCACTGGTCAAACGGGTAGATTGGCCAGGCGAGACAGCCAAGAAATTGCGGTCAAATGCCTCCCGCAGGTCCGTTGGCCAGTCCCATTTTGGCACGCTCAGCCTGTGTTTTGGCATCACACCAACTCCTTTTCGATTTGAATTTTGAAGCTGACGTTGGCCAGCGCTTTTCGTGTCGCTTTGTCCAATAAATCCAGATATCTGGCTTGTGCGACGAGACCGCAGACTTCCGCATAATACGCACGGGTGGTCTCGATTTTTTTGTGCGCGAGTATCTCTTGCACAAGCCCCATGGCAGACGGGTCCTGATCCAGAATGACTTTGCCGGCCAAATGACGCATGACTTGGAGATCGACATTGATCATGCTGTGCTTGCCCAAATGTTTCTTGAAAGTGTTGTTGAGCTTGCTCAGTGTGAAGTAGCCAAAACCTTCCGAGTAGCCTTTATCAGGTCCACGTTCTTTGCGGATACCGCATCCACCCGGGAACAGATGTTCGTTTTCTGGATGCGCTTTCGCATGTTCCATACTGATCGGTCGAAAGACTTCTACAAACTCGCGGATCATTTCCACGGTATCGGCATCAATCCGGACGTGCAGGGCACGCAGGTTTTTCATCTCGTTTGCCGGAAGATAAAGCGTACCCTCACCCGGACCAACAGGCAGTTGGATATGAGGATTTTCACCTGCGATACGAAGTCGCGCAATATTACTGCGACGCATCGGGCAAACACGCTGTACGATGCGCAAAATGAGCGCAGATCGCGCCAGAGCCGCATGGCGAATTTGAAGCTCCGTTCCTGTTTGGAGATGAGGGAGCGCTTTTGACCACAATAGGTTTGGCGCTTCGAAGAAACGCCGAAGGGCGCTGACTTCGCTGAATACCTTAAGCATCTCGGCGTGGCGCGGCCCAATTTTGCGATCCTCATAGACATGTTTGACAGTCCCATCAGCCTGGATCTTTGACCCCACGACACTTGGATCAATTTTCGGAACAAAATTGATGATAGGTGCCAGCAAGCCTTCATCGATATTCATGGCTCTTCCGACCGCCACAAACGTTTGGATCAACGTGCACTCGTACCGGCCCTTCGTATTTTTCTCCCAGCTCTCCCCAGCAGATTCTGTCCGCTTGCGGCGCTCTGTTCGAACCGCGCGAACAAGTGCGAGAACGCACGCCATGCTGTACAGATCTGCAAAAGTATTGGGTTTCATCTCAATGGATTTATCATGGTGCGCGGCATGCCAGGTCCGCTTGATCGCATCTTGCCAGTTTTTGAGAGTCCCCGGTTCACGCAGCCCGGAACCGCAGCTCGTCGATTTATTCAGCGCCTCCCCCAACCCCAGATCTGCGTCCGAAAATTCCTCATCAGTTTCGATGCAGGATGACCATTGGCCGTTTCCACTGGGTGATTCAACTTGACTGAGCAACTGATCCAAAGGCTCCCGAATTCCGGCTGGTACATCGTCCCATTTCACGGAAGGCAGCCGATGCTGCGGAGTAAAATAATTGAATGGCGCGGCGACAATAATTCCAGTGCGACGCGCGGTTGCCCAGGTACGGGATGCGGATCGCATTTTTTCCGCATGTGATGCGGATTTTGTCGCAAGTTCCAGCTGATTAAAGTTTTCTACGAACTCCGACGGCAAGTCATCGGGCGAAAATCCTTCACGGTCGCTTCGCATCGCCAGCCGACGGAATATTGCAGTCTCAGATTTCGCATGTTCGGGGGTAATTTCCGCCAGTGCTGAGAGTACGAACTTCCAATTTTGCGGCAATCCTTTGATATCCGACTCTCGGCTGGACACGACATTTGGGTCAACAAGACGCACGGCTGCACGGATGAGACCACGGATGTTTTCGAGTGATTTCTTTGCTTCGACACCGAAGTCTTCTGGTGTACTGGCTCTCAAAAGTGGCTCGATGACGATCGCAGTCGCATCAAGATTTTCAACTGATGAGCTTTTGGATTTTACGAGCTTTTGGATGGCCTTAATGGTGCGGTCAGCGCTATCGGCGGGCAATGTCAGCTGCGCCGCATGTTGGGCGTCCTTCATCGTTGGGAGACCATCAGCAAGCTTGAGTGCGAGGGTGCGACGCGTCGGATCATTCCAGATACGCAACGCCCGACGGCAATCGGAAAGATTCTGACTATGCCGCTTGCCGATTTTGTTTCGGGTCTCAATATCCGCATTTTCGATGGCCGATCGAAAGAGCTCAACGTCAACATCAACGCCACCAAACAATGCGTCACGTACGGCCCGGACAGATTGGATGGTCTGCGCCTTCGTACTCGGGTTGATATTGGAGAGCCTCATCGCCGTCAGTATGTGGCGAATTGAACCTGTGTTTTCTGTGTTATCCAGCATATCTTTTTTCCTTTCTGACTGGGGTTTTGGGAAACCCGTTCAACAAACGGGCGGGCTTTCCAAACCTCCAAAAAATGCGACGGGGGGCGTCATCAAGCGCCTGCTAAGGGCCGTTGATGCCTCTGGGGCGACATACTGCGACATCGGGGGGCAATGGGTGGTGTGCATTCCCACCCAATGGACACCACCCGCTTTCCCCGGAGAAAGTTAACTCATTGAAATCAAATCACTCTTGTTCATCCTGCTTCGCGGCTTCCTGCGTGCAGTATTCGAGCCATAACTTGATCATGTCCTCGTCGATGCCGTGGTACTTCCAGATCGCCAATGCCGTGACTGTCCATCGGCCGTTGTGTCGGACACCGTGAACGAGGCCAGCGTTAAGCATTCGCTGAACTTGGCGCGTACATTTGCGCAGGTGAGGTGCCGCCTCTGCGGCGGTAAAGGTATCATCAGGGGCAATAATCATGTCGCGTCTCCGTTGTTGATGTCGCTGGGGTGGACTTGGGTAAAAGAAGCCCGCGATCAAAACGGAATGAGCAAAAATCAAAAATAACCTATTTGACGCTAAGACACGTTTTTTATTTCGCGTCCGCGTACCGGTATCGTTTGCGCTCTCTCCTCTGATCGCAAATGGTAATTCCGATCAGGAGTTAGAAGAAAGTACGTTTGTGGCGCACGAACTCTCCTTTCGAGCATTTTAATGAAAGACAAATCGACATACTTCCTTATCAGAAGGACGCTGTTCGATGACCTTCGAGGCAAGGGTAAAAAAACTTCAGGTTTTTTCTTCTGTGTCGATGAAGACAGTACAACTTATTAATTGTGCAGAGCATGACGCGTCAGTCGGATCGGCACCATTGACGAGCTCACGGCGCGCAGCGGGCAAATCGGCGGTGTTGGTTCGTAGCACACAGAGAGCGTTCTTATTGAGCGCATGAAAATGTCTGATCCCTCCCGGGGCCAGATCGAATAAAGTCATTCTTCGTTCAAGACCTGTGGTCGACCACCTGAAATGTTGGTGGGCATAGCTCTGCGGCGCGCAGTTTGGCTATGTCCGCCAGCGCCCCAGTTTCTACACGAAGTTTGAGCAAGAATTTTTAAGTTCTGACAATCAAAAAAGGATAGAAATGTACCGAGTTCATATGAAGGTATCCATGCCGCTTTGAGACAATCCAGCCAAGCTGAAGACACAGCGGTGCCGGTCAGCGCCCTTGCGCGATACGGGGTCTTCGGCGCTGCGCCTATACGCACGGCGTTTCGTGACGCAACGCTTGATTTCCGCACCCCGAGGTCGGGTCGGGCACGGGTTCAGGCGGCTCAGCTGGCAAAGGTGGCGCAGGTTGTAGACCAGATTCTTCATTCCGATCTTGGCGCGAGCCCGAACGAAGCCGATGGTGCGCACCAAGGTGCCACCAATGTCGTTGGTTTGCGCGCCGAATACGTGTTTGACCCGTTCACGCACGGTGGACTTTATCCGGTTGCTGCCCTGACGTGATTGATGAGCAGCCGCACTCGACCAGCGACCTTTCAGTCCGCCTGCGTTTGCGAGCGATAGGGCGGGTAAATCGCGCCCTCGACCGAAAAAAAGCATACAACAAACAATTTACAAACGATTGCCGCCCCTCTGCCTTCCAACTACTGTCCCGAGGATAAGAGGGGACCGGAGTGTTAGAAAACAATTTCAACAACATAGGCCTTGCGGCACGCAGCGACAAAGTACCGGCAACAAAATTGGATTGTGTCGAGCTGGCGTGTTGGCGGTCTTTCCCGAATTATATCGAAATTATAGACAGTGATCGCCAAGATGACGCAGAAAAAGAGGGGTTTGATCTTATAATCATCCACGATAGGGGATGCCACTGGCAAGCCAGATCTTGGTCTAAGAAGAATAGTGAGACAGGTTACAGTAGCTGGATGGCCCGAGATGCCGCAGAGGCTACGGTCAAAAAAAGTCTCTCTTTCTACGATTTAGGATTTTCGAATACCGATCGCGACACCCGTCCTCCATTTCATCATCGAATTAAATTTGGTAGCGCCGCAAAAGCTCAATGCATAATGAAACGGCGAAGTTCATGAGCAATGCCAACCAACAAGATTACCAGATGTCTTTTACTACAGGCGGGCTTTTTCTGAATGAAAGCCTGACTGTCGCACAGCTCCATATTGAGGGTGAGCCTTGGCAGCAAACAGTTATTCGAGCCATGGAGCAGAGCGCAACTTCGCTCCCCAAAATGGTCTCTAACCGGCGCACATTGCGCGAGATTTCAAACCGCCTCAGAACACTGACGCATGAAGAGCTTAGCTTTCTTTTAGACGAGGCGGATCGCACGGATCAGAAGGCTTTGCTCTGGTTAGCAACCTGTCGGGCTTATCGTTTTGTTCGCGAATTCGCGGTTGAGGTTATTCGTGAGCGTCATCTGTCCTATCAGATCGACTTGCCTTTGGCGTCTTTTGACATCCTTTTCGAGGCCAAAGCGGAATGGGATGACGGCCTCGATAATCTCAGCCCGTCTACGCGGCTGAAACTACGACAAATTCTCTTTCGGATGATGCGTGAGGCTGGAATTCTGTCAAATAAAAACCGTATTCAGATGGCAATCCTGTCACCGCGCACGAAGGCGATGATCGAAGATAAAAATCCAGCGGAACTGGCCATATTTCCGGGCGTCACGATGGACGGAGTATGAGTTTGAAGACCGAGTTGAGCCGCAAAGAGCGCGCCGAACACCTTTTCCGGGTCATAACCAGCGAACGTTTCCTAACCAAACAGGGTTTGGGCAATGAAGTTCCGTTCTTCATTTGTCCTTTTCCAGCCGAGGAAGGTCTCTCGATCGTTGATGATCGCAAGGATTTGGCCACACGTATTGCACATACCGGCACAAAGGTTCTCGATCTGAATTTATACGATATAGCACTGGATATCTTGTCCGAGCGGGGAATTCTTGAGGAGATCCTCGAGATCGAACAAGCAAGTGAAAAGGCCGAAATCAAAGAATTGCTACAGGGCGTACTTGATCCGAAGGCACATCTCATACCACGGGTTGGCGAAGCCATCTCCGCCTCACCTCACGACGTAATTTTGCTTTCCGGTGTGGGTGAGGTTTATCCTTACATCAGGTCACACAGTGTCCTGAACAACCTGCAAAGCACCGCCAAAAAAGCCCCCACCGTGCTGTTCTTTCCGGGCAGCTACACGCATGCTCTGGCGACCGGCGCTTCGCTGGATCTCTTTGGTCGGCTGCATGACGACAAATACTACCGTGCTTTCAATATCCTGAATTACGAGGTCTGATCCGATGGGCGAACTGCTAAAAGACATTTTCGAAAAAGATATTGATCGCCCGATTGATGGCGTCATCATGGCCGATGACGATGCAAGCTTGCGTATTGAGCTCGATGAATACGTGGTCACCGGTGAGATCGGGCGTAAACTCGAGCAGTTTCTCGACGCCTATAATAACTACGACACATCTAACGGGGCGGTGTCAGCAAATCGTGTTGGCGCGAGGGCCTGAAGCGAGTAGCAGCCTGAGCGCTTCGAGGTAGGAGCGGTCCGCGTTATTTCGGGCGGCGTGCCAGCGGCCATATGCGGCAAGGTTCTTC
>Ga0306909_100451_pt1 | contig 10000 bp, 2 predicted proteins | sample AntRauMFilla2697_FD_190439 | JGI IMG/M metagenome (GOLD analysis project Ga0306909, IMG submission 190439) | Saline lake microbial communities from Rauer Islands, Antarctica - Metagenome Filla 2 #697 (v2) (version 2) | ecosystem: Environmental > Aquatic > Non-marine Saline and Alkaline > Saline ... | reverse complement strand
TATAGCAAATGACAAGAACCCACAAGCAGATGTTGATATGGCATAAAATTCAAAAATCAAAAACAAAAAACGTGCAAGTTATTTTTCACAAACAACATCAAAAACTGTACCAGTCCTACGCGTAACGCTCGTAAGGAAAACAGCGATTGATGTTGAAAACAGGAAATAATTTTACTTTATTATGAACGATAGCATCACCAACCCGCCTGAGAAGGACCCGAAATCGATCATGACTGTACCTGACCAAGGTCAGGGAGGTCTTGAGGAAAAGACCAGATCGAATTCGACCACTCTAACGACGATTGCTTTAACCAAAGATAATCCTGCGTCGACAACCCACAATAGCCGACGCAAACAGCCCCCACCTTCCAAAATCGCCGAGGATGGCGCAAGGAAAGGTCGGCCTCTCGTCGCCTTCACCAAGAAAGTCAAGGTTTCCAAGCTCTACAAGCTCTACAAAAAAGCATGGAAAAAAGAAACATTTGGCAATCAGGCATTTGCCACTTGGTATTCTCGGACTGTCGCAAATCGTGGCCTCGATATTGCCAAATGCCCGGGTCATTGGGCAGTAGTTGATGTCGAAGCCACCTCCGAGTCCCACACCTACGATGAAATTGCGTCAGAAATATTGACGGGAATGAAGGAGGCTGAACCATCCGCCGGCGGGTCGATGCCACAGCTCCGATCCAATATGCAGCAATTATTTCCAGAGGGGGAGATCGATGAGGCTGACGTCGATGAAGGTTCTTGGGCACTTCGCGAGTTCTTCATCCGCTTAGCGACCCAATGTCCCACGGTGGTTTTTGATCTCGCAACGGCCCAACGCGTTATCGAAAAGTCGCCCCGCTTTTGGGAATTTTCGCAGGTGTTCGACCCGTCATTAATTGTTCAACGTGCCGAGCCGTTGACGTGGATGTGGCTAGCGTCCTCCGAATTCTTTGCCCACCCTTGGACAGGACCCGCAATCGACCCTCCCATTGTCGAAGAATTCGAGCGACTAGACCGAGAGTCGAACATTCTTAAATCTCAGGCCCAGTCTAAGAAGCGGGGCGCAACTACTCCTACGAATCCTAAGGGTGCCAAAGCACAGGATGCGCGCCCGTCCCCCTCTGTTCCGATGAATACCGAACTGACCCCACCAAAGGGTCGGTTCAATCCGTATCAGCGAACCCCACCTTCGGACGGAACTCCACTACGCCATCAAGTCCAGATGTCCGACGCCGTTCACATAATTACAGGCTCGCCACCCGGAACACAGGATGCCGCCGTGCCGGTCGAACCAAGTGCGGCTAGAGATGCAAGTGTGACCAGTGAGGCGGGCCGAGCGGAGGACACAAACAGCCCCCAGACCTACAGGGATATTGTTGCCGCTCCCGCCGCGCCCACAGTTCCCCTCACTACTGACGAACGACTGATGCGCCTTCTCGCCGTACATTGGAACGCCTCTCCCTTCCGACACATCACCATCTTCAACGTGTCAATTGTCTTTGACTGGCAAGGAGTTGGATCTACTGATCTGAACCAAGTTCAGACCGCACACCAAGCTTTCCGACAATTCGCCTCTGGTATCTGGGGCGAGATCAATTCGACTGTCGTGCTCATGCCATTTGCCGACAGTCGTTTTACTCGACAACAACTGTGGATCAGGAACCTGAAAGAATTCGATGAAAAGGCCCCCGACTGGGCCCATCTTAAGAATTATCTCGACTCCAACTTTGGCAACCCGTATATCCTCAATAAGGCGGATAAGACGGGTTCGAAGACCTACAGGACTCGAATGCGGTTCGGCATGAATGACGCCCCGTCAATGGTCATGCAGGAACTTCGCTCCGTTCTATCAAGCGAGCCAAGGGCGGGGGTTTTCCCGACGCCCATCCAGGTATCTGACATGGTCCGAATCGGCTTCCTCCCTCTGCTACCCCAAGAACTGGTCATTGGCCCTTATTGCAAAGACTTGATGCGTCTTTGTGACTTCCAGTACCCCATCGGTCTCATGCAGGACTGGGTGAATAACCCAAGGTTCTTCTCCGCCAAGTACAGCGCCTCATCTCGAGGACTCCTCTGCTGGCATGTCTTTGTTCCCCGAACCTTTGCTCGTGAGGCCGACCTGATCTTGGCCTCCAATTTGGACATGCGGAAGTTGAGTTCTCTGCCCTACCATGCCCCCACCCACTACACCCGAGACTGGCAGGCCGCCAAAGACGAACTGGTCCTCGGCAAACAGTCCCCACAACTTCAGAAGGTAATCGAGGCCATGCGCGAAAGAACCCGAGCAACGAGGGTCCTGACCGCCGTCTACCGCATCCCCATTGAACTCCCGGGCCTCTTGACATCGGCGTCCACCGAGCACTTTGGCGACATCACCCTCCTGCGATTTCTCCTTGCCGTCATTGTCACTGGCGCCCAGGTCCAGAAGGCGGAAGATGCTGCAAAGAAGCCACCGGCTCAGGCTCCAAAAGAGCTGAGTGATAGCGAGTCGTCGGATGACGACGCCAGCGATTCGGAGGGACCAAAAACATTTGAATGGACCACGATCATCAAAAAGTCTTTGGTCGCTTCCAAATCCAAGCCAGCAGGGACTAAGCAATCGCTCCTCACTCCACCTAAGTCGGCCGAGGACGACGATGCCTGGGTTGACCAACTTGCAGAGATGGACTTGACCAACGACAACCCAAGCCCTCTCTTCATCATGATCCTTCCGGCCCAAGAAGAGGGATGTTACTTTGTGGTGGCCCGTCAGCGCTACCTGGCCCTCGCCATGAACGTCTTGGACAACCTACCGTCCTTTCTCCAGTTCCATCTTCGCGAGCCCTCGTTCTCCCACTTCATCCGAGTCCTCAAACACTGGGCAGCTACCGATCTAGCCTACCAGAACAATCAGCTTCATGTGGAGTGGGTACCTACAGAACTCCGGTCCCGCTGCATTGACGATCCTACGGAGGACCAAGGTCCCCAAGTACATGACCCAATGGATTTTCTCCTTTGCATGGAAGATCCAGTCGAGGTGCTCGAGGGAACCCTCCACATTGACATCCACGCTAAACACGTTCGGGACGTGGACGACGGTCTCTCTGTGGTTGGGTACCTCGATGACTGGAATGAGAGCCAGGAGCAACTTCAAAACGCTCTCCAGACCATCGAAACGATCACTGACGAGAAGAACGGATTGTCCCGGGACTTACAGGCACTACGTGACGAGCTGGAAGCAATGAAAGCCGCCCAAGTGGCAGCTGCCGCCATGACGGAGTTGTCTACTGCGGTTATGGACGCTCCCATGCTTTCAGTGGATGTTCCCGCGGGCCCACCAGGGCAGACAATCAACAGCACTACGCTACTCAGTCCCTTGGACCGTACCATCGCACCAACGGCGATGGCACATGAGACTGTCGGGGAAGACGGGGAGGACAATCCCAATGCGTCCTCTCCCATGGACACCGGTCGTGGAGGTAAGCCCTCCACGACGGGCCCATGATAAACACAAGATCGTCTGCGGCTTGGTTGCGGCGTAGCAGACAGAGATCGTTTATCAACAGCAACCGGTCAAGAGCGGCTCCGCACACCTCTCTTGATTCACTTCTAAGTTCCTTCCTTCCAGGAGATGGGTTTGGTGACAACCATCTCGTTCGTGCACCGGGTTCGGCTAGACTCGTCTTCCAGAATATTAATACTATTCCGGACGAGTCTGATGATCCCAAACAAGCGCAACTAAACCACTGGATACGAAATGAACGTGTGGACTTTTTACTACTGGCCGAATTGAACAAATTTTGGCCGGCGGTAACACCAACCAAACGATGGCGCGAACGGGCGAGTACTATGGCTCGGAAGGGCGAAGGTTTCCACTCGGCGGTGGCCTACAATACCCATCAACCACGGGTGGCCCATTCTACCACCCAATTTGGCGGCTGTGCCACATCTGCCTTCAACGAAGTGTCCCACCGAGTCCGTTCCAGTGGCGAGGACAGCTTGGGGCGATGGGCATGGATCCGGCTACAAGGACAAAGGCGAGGCGAAGGACAACGAGATCTGGTAGTCGTCTCGGCCTACCGACCGAATCCACCTACTGCTGGGCAACAAACGGTGTGGTTCCAACACAAGGCCCATTTCAGCCGCACCAACCGCGAAGCTGACCCCAGGGACGCTTTCGTCAAAGATATTTCGACGGCAATCAACAAATGGCGGGATAGCGGCTGTTCCATCATCTTGGGTATTGATGCCAACGATGATCTGTCCTCCTACTCCCCGAAGTCTTTCCGTTTTCGTATGAGTGAGGTTGGCCTTCTGGAAGTGATTCAGTCAAAACACCCGGGGGCCCACCAGGCCACCTACCAGCGGAATCGGCGTGGGTATCCGATCGACGGCATCTTCGCGACTCCCGATGTACCCATCCTGGCCGCCGGTTACTACCCTTTTGACGAACACGTGGCCTCCGACCATCGCGGTTTGTGGATCGACTTTGATCTGAATCTCCTCCTCGGAGGCCACAAGCCTAAGAAATCTACTCACGCCCCACGCCGTCTGGTGATGCACAACAAGCGGGTCGTCCAACGCTACGTTCAATTGGCGGAGGAGGGATACATGCGGTACAACATCCCTGGTCGTCTTTCTTCCCTCGGCTTCGATGTTGCCCGACAGCAGGGCGACATCACTCATTCCCAGGCGGCCAGATTTGATCGAATCCATGCCGATGCTTACACGGTCCGACGATTGGCGGAGCAGAACTGCAGGAAATTGTCCATGGGAGGGACTGAGTGGTCCCCTGCGGGCCAGTCCCTTCGGGATCGGATCACCTTGTGGCGCCTTTTGCTCAAGGGTCATCGACAGTGCCGTGTGAGCTCTAGGAAGGTCCGCCGCCTGCTGTCAAAGACCAACGAGCCGTTGGCCTGGAAACTGACAACAGCCGAACTCGAATCCCATCTCACTCAAGACCTGGGGAAATATCGGGAGGCGAAACGAGGTCTTACTGCGACCTGGCGGAGGGCACATGTGACGACTCGAACCCAAAGCATCGCCAAAGTTCGCCATAAGACGGCAAGTCAACGTGAACGATATCATCGCCTGCGGTCCATGAAGCAACGAGAGGAGACCCGCCGGCGCCGCAGAGCTCGGTCCTCAGGTTTGTCGGGCGGCCTCCGGGCCATTCAAGTCGAACAGGAAGACAGCTCTGGGAATCGTCGCCTCCAGACAATCACTGACCCCACCTTGGTCGAAGAGGGGTGCATGCAGGAAAACCGGGCCCGATACCAACAAACCCAGACCCCCCATCCTACACCACCAATGTCTGAACCACTCTACACGATGTTCACGGGCCCGGACGCGGACAACAACCAACAGCTCCTCCTGGAAGGCAAACTTCCCATCCCAGGCGGACTGGCCTACCCTACCCAGGCCTTCCTTCGACACTGTCGCCTACACGACAGCTATCGATCTCGTCCTTTCCCTCTGACGGTGGAAGAGCACGTGGACTTTTGGAGTCGTACCCCCGAGAACAAGGGCTCCGAGCCCCACGGCCTTCATAATGGCCATTTTAAGGCAGGTGCTCTCTCCGAACTCTTGGCATCGTGTGACACTGCGTTTCGTGACCTCCCACTCCGTTCCGGTCACGTCCCGGAGCTTTGGAAGAACCTCATGAACTTCGCAATCGAGAAGAAGCCGGGTGACTTCCGCCCAGAAGGAATGCGGACCATCCAGCTGTTCAACTCGGAGGCACAGGCCAACTACAAAAAAGCGGGACGGGCGGCAATGCGGAATGCCGAGGAAGACGACATCATTCCCAAAGGTCAGTGCGGGTCCAGGAAACAGCACCAGTCTATCGATCTCGCACTTTCCAAACGGTTGATTTGGGACTCGCTGATCCTGGAACGGCGAGCCTCGGGTTGGATCTCTAACGACGCGAAGTCGTGCTTTGATCGCATCGTTCATTGGGTGGCGAAGACAGCCCTACGGAGATTTGGCATCCCTGCAACGGTCACCAACCTCATGTTTGACATCTTGGCCAAGGCCAAACACAGGGTTCGCACTGGCTTCGGCGACTCGGAGCGAACTTTTGGGCCGACTGGCGAGACCCCCTTTCAAGGTTGTGGGCAAGGCAATGGGGCGGGTCCTTGCATCTGGGTTGCCATCAGTGCCATCCTCATCGACGCAATGGAGGCCGAGGGATTCGGGTACACAAGTCGTACCGCCCTCACCAACGAGGAGTTTTTTGCGTCGTGCTTCTGCTTCGTGGACGACACCGATGTCATGGAATCCAAAGACGACTTGGAGGTGACTGGCGAAGATCTCCTACCTTCGGTACAGTCTGCGTTGGACCTTTGGTCGGGAGGAATCAGTGCCACGGGTGGCGCTATCAATCCAGCGAAGTCTTTCTGGTGGCTGATCGACTTCAAATGGCGGCCAGCATCCGGCACATGGGTGTTTCGGCGGAAAGCAGCAATGCCTGGGGATCTGACACTTCAAGGCCCAACTGGGCTTTGGGCTACCCTCCGCCGCCTTCAACCAGACGAAGCCGAACGCACACTGGGAGTTATGATGGCCCCACTTGAGACGGGCGCAGCACAACATCTTGCTCTTCGAGAGAAGGCCAAGGACTGGGCCGCCAAGTTCCGTCCCCGACATCTACTCCGATACGATGTCATCCCGTTGATCAAGTCGACCGCAATGAAAACCTTGGAGTACGTGATGCCACTCTCCACCTTGGGCCGCGCTGAATGGGTGTCCATCATGTCTCCAATCTTGCAGGCGAGCTTGCACAAAGCTGGGGTCTGCCGTTCCTTTCCCCGAGTTGTGGTCTTTGCTCCACTGAAGTACCAGGGGTTGGGGATCCCGCATCCATTTGCGCTTCAAGTCTTCCACCATCTCAGTGTCCTGATGCGCCATTCGGCCAACCGTACCAAGACCGGCCAGTACTTGGAGGCCAACCTCCAGTCCCACCAACTCGAAACGGGAACCTCCTTCCCCCTGCTCCAACAACAACCTACCAACACCGGGATCCTTGCTTCAGCAACTTGGATCAAACGGGTCTGGATCGAGCTGGATGCGCTGGGCATCCGCGTCGAGATCTCCTCTCCGTCCTTATCCCTCCACTGTGCCAAGGACCGTCTCCTCATGGATATCTTCATTGATGCCTTGGTCGACCAAGAAGACTTACTATGGCTCAATTGGTGCCGCCAATACCTTCACGTCACCACGCTCTCGGAACTCGCCACCGCCGATGGCCGTTCCTTGACAGCCGCAGCTCTCGCCGGAGAACCCTCTGGTCACTTCGTGGAGCGCTACAATTGGCCCCGTACTCGACGCCCTGGCTCCTCTCATTGGGACCTGTGGCGCAGCGTCCTCTCCCAAGCTGTCCTCCGTCCTTACAGCCGTCGCCGCCTACTCTTGCAGCCCTTGGGACCATGGACTGATTCGCTTGATCGCTGGACCTGGCTCCTTTCTCGCACTTTGTCGATCCTCTTCCATCGGACGGACTCCACGCTGGCAATCTACCGACCCATCAACTCCCGATCCCACAAGACGTTTCGCAGGGACCTACACCAGACCTGGACGGGACCCCTTCCCAAGGACGTCCAAAGGGCCTCGGTCAATACCCACCCACGGACAGCTTACGTCACTGTCACGAGCACTGCCTCGGCTGAGCCACCCGATCTCAACTCCCTACCGGCCTCGATCCTTCACATCTGGAAGGAACTGGCAGCAGAGATGGACGACGATTGGGGATGGGTACCGGAGTACATCTACATTGAGGGCGACGAACAAGTTCTCCTGGAGGCGATGGAGCACGGAAAGCTGAGGGTGGTCAGCGACGGCTCCTACAAACAGCAAGTGGGGACGGCCGCAGTACAACTACGGACACGACGTGGAGGGCACATCATCTGGATTAAATGTCGCGCACCCGGCAGACGAGAAGCCCAGAGTGCTTATCGGAGTGAACTTATAGGACTATTGGCCGGCATCTTGGTGTCTTCTTGGCTCCGACTACGACTGCAGTCCAAGACAAAGCCTCGAGTACGAGTGGCGTGTGATGGGATCGCTGCTCTTCGTCAGGCCTTCTCTACCTGGCCGCTGTCTCCGACTTCTCCACACTTTGACCTGCTGTCCTCCATCCGCGAGGCCCTCAGAGTGTCTAACATTTCCTGGGCCGAACAACACGTGGGCGGCCATGCCGACCGACGCAAGACTTGGCAACAGATGTCATGGTGGGAACGCCGGAACTCCGAAGTAGACGCCATTGCCCAAGGCTACGCCGATGAGTTGATTGCCACCGATGACACGATCGCCACCAACCCCAGGTTCTTCTCCGAACCGTGCGCGGTCTACATCGACAACGAGAAGGTTTCTTGCCTGGCCCTGGAATCAGTCGACGAGGCCGTGGTCCTTCCAGAACTGATGGAGTACTGGGAACGGAAGGGCCGCCTCACACCCGAGACCTTTCGATTGGTGGACTGGCCGATCGTGCACCGAGCTATGAAGTCTCTGAAGCCTGCTGAACAGCGCTACATCACCAAACACACCGTTGGCATGTGTGGTGTCAGCAAGTTCCGCAAAAGGTGGGGCCTGGACTCCGAGAATAGATGCCCTTTGTGCGGCCTGGAGGAGGACCACCTCCACGTTTCTCGATGCCCCTCTGACCGTGCCAAGACCCAGTGGCAGACCTTGCTTCAGGGACTCCAAGAGTGGTTCCAGACCACCAGCACCGCAACGCCCCTTGCCCAATTTCTCGGTGCCCTTCTTCGCACGGTCCGAGTCCCTAACAACCAGCCCCCTCCCCAGACTCCGTGGTACCGCCTCCATGGCATGTCCTCCTCCGCCCTCACCCAAGTCTGTGAGGCCCAACTCCGCCTTGGCCCCCAATGCCTCCTTGAAGGCCTTCTCGTTCACGGCTGGGCTGACCTCCAGCAACAATTCTACCGCTCTCGCGGTAGTCGCCGTTCCGGTAACCTATGGGCTGCCAATCTATCTCGACAGCTCATTCTTATCGGCAAAGGCATGTGGAAGCATCGCAATGATGTCTTTCATTCTGACGACAACATCGTCCACCAACAGCGTGCGACTGCTCTTGATCGACGCATCCACGAAGAGTTTGACATGGGTCTCCGCGACCTACCCCAGAACCTTCGTCCTGCAATCCGTCGATCTCGCCTCATGGACGTCCTCCGACTCCAACTGGCAGATAAGGAGGAATGGGTCCTCGTCATCTCCGAAGCCCGCCGAAAGATCAGGCGATCTCTGGCGGGAAGACGCCGCTTGATGTGGGAATTGACCCACCCTTCTCCTACCCCAGCAGTCCCCTGACTTATTTGTCTACATATTTACCAAAGTGATTCTGGCATCAGTACATTACAAGCCACACGTACCCCAGTCTCACCCCTACATATTTACCTCACCTCGAGTGGGAGCGCCGAATTGTCCCCTGACAATTTCGACTGAGAGCAACGTTCCTCGATTGAACGCCTCCACGTGGTTCAAACTTTGTTGACCAAAAGCAACCTAGTTCCTGGCCTCTACAGCCGTATTCTACCGGCAGTTGGATACTCTAGAAGTAGCATAAAACCAATTAATGATTCAGTTATATATATATATACAGCTTGGGACCACATGGGCTACCATCCGGACTGTGCCTATTCAAGGTTTTGGTTCAAGAATCCTATCTCGATTCCAATGCAACCACTGGAATGATTCGAGAACAGCTCTCCGAACTTGACTCTTTCATCCCTCAAGTTGGACACAACATCATGCGATTCAACAACCACGTCAAGATGCTATTGAGAGCATTGCATGCAAGAGGTGAGAAGACCATGGATGTGCTGACCTACTTGTTCAAGGTGTATGCAGTTTGCAAGAATGAGGAGTTCGTCAAGTACATCCGTGATCTACGAACAAATTTGATAATATTGCGCGTGACCGATATGTTCCGAAAAGACTACGTTGGACACGACTACGCAAAACGAAAAGATTTCCGTATGATTTTATGGTGCGTTTTGTGGATACTTTGGACAGCTGG
>Ga0306909_100449_pt1 | contig 10005 bp, 10 predicted proteins | sample AntRauMFilla2697_FD_190439 | JGI IMG/M metagenome (GOLD analysis project Ga0306909, IMG submission 190439) | Saline lake microbial communities from Rauer Islands, Antarctica - Metagenome Filla 2 #697 (v2) (version 2) | ecosystem: Environmental > Aquatic > Non-marine Saline and Alkaline > Saline ... | reverse complement strand
GGTTCAGGGCGACATCGCGCTCGGCCTCCTCCAGCGTTTCCCCCAGCTCGAAGTCGGAGGAGTAGGGCAGCAGCGTGCACGCCAGCACCGCCAGCTTGTCCGCGCCGCGCCGCTTTACCACCATCCGCGAGGAGGCACACATCACCGCATCGGGCGATTTGTCCAGTATCCCCCAGCAGGCGGTGGTGATTTCGGGCACTTCCACGCTCTCGTCCATTTCAGGGAAAAGCACAGTCATGCCGGTATCTTGCGCGTCGATATTAAAGCTGTGCTCGGCGTAGAAGGCAGCATAGCCCGCGCGGCTGTCGGCATCCGTATCCTCAAACACAGACCGGCCGGCGACCGCCATGGTAAAGCTGTTGTCGCGCAGCCATTCCATGCCGGTGATCGTCTTGTCAAAAGCACCCGCACCGCGCTCTGCGTCATGCAGATCGCGGCGGTAGTGATCGACCGAAATGCGCAACGTCAGCTTGCCCGGATAGGCCGCGTGGAGTCGCAACAGCCCCTCGCGCATCGTCTTGCGCATCATCGGCTGCATGGCATTGGTCAGGATCAGCACATCGTAGCCACGACCTAGCGCAGCTTCGGTCATCTCGATCATCTGCGGGTTCATGAATGGCTCACCGCCGGTAAAGGCGATCTCCCGCACACCCCAGTCGCGCGCCTCAAGCTGGTCAAGATAGCCGCGCACCTCATCGGCAGTGATGTAGACCAGCGCGTCGTTTGTCGGACTGGAGAGAATATAGCAGTTGGCACATTCGATATTGCATAGCGTTCCGGTGTTAAACCACAGGGTTTGCGGATCGCTCAACGCCACGGTTGCGCGAGGCTCGCCTTTGGCGATCGTGTGGGGGTCTTGAAACTTCCCCTCATTTGCCACTGAAATATCTTTCATGCCTGCCTCTCCCGCTTGCATCATCCGATCCTTAAGGGGGGTAGATCATCCAGCAAGCCCTGAAAAGAACAGATCAGAGAATGCACAGGCTTGTGATCGTTTGAAATTGCGGTATGGTCGCAAAATGTTTGCGCTAACATGTAATTTGGTGTTCCGGATTATTTCATTTAGCGCGCTGGCGTGGTTGACTGTCGATTGTGTGCCACACCGCACTCCAGTATGTCGCCACGAAAAGGCGCACCCGACAAAGGCAAATTCTATGGCTTCACGCGTTATCCCGGTCGATCTGTTTGATCTGGTGATCTTTGGCGGCACCGGTGATCTGGCGCGTCGCAAGATCCTGCCGGGGTTGTTTCGCCGCTTTTGCGCGGGGCAGATGCCGCCACAGGCGCGGGTCATCGGGGCAGCGCGGCAGTCGCTCGATGCGAATGGATACCGCGAAATTGTGCGCGAGGCGATTGTCGAATTTGGGGGCAGTGGCCCCTTCGAGCCCGCACAGATCAACGACTTTCTGGCCCGGATCGAGTATGTCGCCATTGATGCCTTGGGCGAGGGCGGCTGGCCCGAATTGCAGAAACTGATGCAGGCGACGGACCGCGTTGAGGCTTATTATTTTTCGGTTGCTCCAACACTGTTCGGCGAAATCGCAGAGCGCTTGCAAAAATGGGGTATGGCGGATGCGGACGCCCGCATCGTGGTCGAAAAGCCGTTTGGCCGCGATCTGGAGACCGCGCGCGCGCTCAACAGAACCCTCGCCACCTATTTCAACGAGGACCAGATTTACCGGATCGACCATTATCTGGGCAAGGAGACGGTGCAAAATCTCATGGCGGTGCGTTTCGGCAATATGTTGTTTGAGCCGCTGTGGAACAGCCAGTATGTCGATCATATCCAGATCACGGTCGCCGAAACCGTGGGCGTCGGAGGGCGCGGCGATTATTACGACAACGCCGGCGCGATGCGCGATATGGTACAGAACCACCTGATGCAGCTGTTGTGCCTGATCGCGATGGAGCCGCCCGCGCGGTTCGCCCCCGATGCCGTGCGCGACGAAAAGCTCAAGGTGATCCGCGCGCTCGATCCAGTCGCCGAGTATCATATCGTGCGTGGGCAATATCAGGAAAATCCCGAAGCCCCCGAGGCATGCCCGAGCTACCGCACCGAAGTGGGAAATCCGCGCTCGCGCAGTGAATCTTTCATCGCCTTGCGCACCCAGATCAGCAACTGGCGGTGGGCGGGCACACCGTTTTACCTGCGCACCGGAAAACGCATGGCCGCACGCTCCTCCGAGATCACGGTGGTGTTCAAGGATACCCCGCACAGCATCTTTGCCGAAGATGCAGGCCGCCACCGCAACGTGCTGTCGATCCGCCTGCAACCCAACGAAGGGATCACTCTGGGCGTGACGATCAAGGAGCCGGGGCCGGGTGGTATGCGTCTCATTGACGTGCCATTGGACATGTCGTTTGCCGAAACGCTGGACCCCGAGGATACCGATCACGTTGACGCCTACGAGCGGTTGATCATGGATGTGATCCGGGGCAACCAGACACTGTTCATGCGCGGCGACGAGGTTGAGGCCGCATGGGCCTGGACCGACCCGATTATCGAGGGGTGGGAGGCCCGCAATGACGTGCCAAAACCCTATGATCATGGCAGCATCGGCCCAACGGATGCTGCCCAGTTGATGCGCCGCGACGGGCGCGAATGGCGTAAGGTGACTGAATGAACTTGATCGAATACCCAGACCGCGACACCCAGACCCGGTCGCTGGCCGACACGCTTGCGACAGCGCTGGCGACCGCGCTGTCGCAAAAGCCGCGGGTGACATTCGCCGTGCCGGGCGGCACCACGCCGGGCCCGGTTTTCGAGGCGCTCAGCACTTGTGATCTTGAGTGGAGCAGGGTGCATGTGCTGCTCACGGACGAGCGCTGGGTGCCCGAAACCGACGCTGCGTCAAATGCTGCGTTGATCCGCACGCGGCTGCTGACCGACAAGGCAGCGTCGGCGCCGTTCACGCCCTATTACAGGTCGGACAGCCAGATTGAAGCGGCAGCCAGCGCATTGTCGGAGGCCCTAGCGCCCCAGCTTCCAATCGACGTTTTGTTGCTGGGCATGGGAGCGGATATGCACACGGCATCGCTGTTTCCGGAGGCGCCCGGATTGCGGGCAGCGCTGTCGCCGGATGCCCCGATGTTCCTGCCCGTCCACGTCGCAGGGCAGGCTAACGCGCGTCTGACGCTGAGCGCACCCGCACTGCAATCCGCGCGCGCCATCCATCTGCTGATCACTGGCGCCGAAAAACGCAACGCCGTGATGCAGGCTTCCTCCCGCACCACGGCGCGGGCGCCCGTAAATTGCATATTGCCACAATCCACGGTCCACTGGAGCGCATGATGAATCCTTGGGAAACCCTCGCACGCCAGCGCAAGGAGATGGAGAATCGCAAGATCGCCGATCTGTTCGACGATCCGGCCCGCGCGCGGGCCTTTTCCGCTCAGGCGGGGGATTTGTATTTCGATTTCTCCAAAACCAACATCGACGCGCGCAGCCTCGGGACCCTGCTCCACCTCGCCCGCGCATCCGGGGTAGCGGCGCAGCGCGACGCGATGATGGGTGGAGCGCCGATCAACACGACCGAAGAACGTGCCGTGCTGCATACGGCTTTGCGCAATCTGGACGGCGGTCCGGTAGAGGTGGCGGGGCATGATGTCATGCCATTCGTCCACGAGACCCTTGCGGCGATGCGGGCCTTCGCGACGCGCGTGCGCAGTGGTACCATCACAGATGTCGTGAACATCGGGATCGGTGGATCGGATCTGGGACCCGCCATGGCCACACGCGCGCTCGGGCCTTACCACGACGGACCGCGCTGTCATTTCGTCTCCAACGTGGATGCGGCCGATGTTGCAGATACCCTGCGCGGGCTGGATGCGCGCACGACGCTGGTGATCGTCGCCTCAAAAACCTTCACCACAGTAGAGACGCTGACCAACGCCCGCACCGCGCGGGCCTGGATGCTGGAGAATGGCGGCGATCCCCGTGCGCAATTCGCAGCCATCAGTACGGCACCTGATACCACCAGTGCTTTCGGGATCGACCCCGCCCAGGTTTTCGCCTTCAAAGATTGGGTGGGGGGGCGATACTCGGTCTGGGGGCCGGTGGGGCTGTCGCTGATGATCGCCATCGGGCCGCAGGCGTTCGATGCATTTTTGCGCGGCGCCCAAGATATGGACAGGCACTTCCAAGCTGCGGAATTGGCTGAAAACCTTCCGGTTCTGCTGGCGCTGGTGGGGATCTGGCACACCCAGATTTGCGACTATCCCACCCGTGCGGTGCTGCCGTATGACCACCGCCTGACCTTGCTGCCCAGCTATTTGCAACAGCTCGAAATGGAATCCAACGGCAAATCCGTGCTGCACGACGGCGCGCCCAGCACGCGGCCCACGGGCCCGGTGGTCTGGGGGGCGGCGGGTACCAATGGTCAGCACGCCTTCTACCAACTGTTGCATCAGGGCACCGGTGTCGTACCTTGTGAGTTTCTGCTGGCGGCACAGGGTCACGAGCCGGATCTGGCGCATCACCACGTTCTGCTCATCGCCAATTGCCTCGCCCAGTCAAAAGCGTTGATGCTGGGCCGCAGTCTGGAAGAAGCGCTGGCGATCGCTGCGAAACAGGGCTTTGAGGGAGACGCGCTGCAACGGCAGGCGCGTCACCGCGTCTTTCCCGGCAACCGGCCCTCGACGACGCTTCTGTATCCGCAGCTTGACCCGTTCACCCTTGGCCAGATTATTGCGCTCTATGAGCACCGCGTTTTCGTCGAGGGGGTCATCCTCGGGATCAACCCGTTCGATCAATGGGGGGTGGAGCTGGGCAAAGAGCTCGCGACCTCGCTGCAACCTGTGATCGAGGGCACGGCAGATGCGCGCGGCGAGGACGGATCCACGACTGCACTGGTGGATTTCATTCACCGGCATAGCGGTTAGAAAACGCACTGAGCGGATGGCAGACAAGCGTGATGTCAGAGGGCTGGAGCGGGTAACGAACTCCGTAAGCTAGTATCTACCAGTATCATTCCGTATCAATTCCCCTTTATAATATGGCGATTTACGATAAGTCTTGTATCATGCACCCTCATGCTGTACCGCTTAATAACATATTTTTGGGCGGGTTGATTGTGGGGTTGATATGCCAAGACGTGCTAAGGAACTTTCCGCGATAGAAGTTAGGCGGCTAGGCCGTGGCGTTCACAATGTGGGCGGCGTGGCGGGCCTGTTGATGCAAGTTACAGACAACGGCGCGCAATCTTGGCTGTTACGCGTTCGGGTTGGCGAGAAGCGGCGCGAGATCGGTTTGGGGGCTTTCCCCGAAGTGAGCCTTGCAAAAGCGCGTGAGAAGGCCGGAGAGGCTAAGGACGCGATCCGCAACGGGGTTGATCCCGTAGAGGCGCGCAAGGCCGCTAGATCGGCGCTGCTGACGTCTCAGCGGCAAGGACTGACATTCATCGAAGCCTTTGAAAAATACGCGGCCAAGAAATTGCCCGAACTCAGTACTGAGCGGTATCGCACTCAGTGGCGCGCAACTGTCGAGAAATACGCCTTTCCCGAACTTGGCGGCATGTTGGTGCAGGATATTACCCGCGAGGACATTTTGCGGATTCTGCACCCTATCTGGGAAAGCAAAACTGAAACCGCGACCAAGGTACGGCAGCGGGTGGAAAAGACGCTGGATTACGCCAAGGCGGCAGGGCATCGCACGGGTGACAATCCGGCGGCATGGCGCGGCAATCTCGAACTGGCACTATCTGCACCGAACAAGATTGCACCGAAAGAAAACTATCCCGCGTTGCAGCTTGACGATGTGGCGCGCTGGTGGGTGGACCTTCAAGAGCGCGAGGGGGTAGGGGCGACCGCCCTGGCGTTTCAGGCTTTGACTGCTTCACGCACGGGGGCCGTCCGGTTTGCGACTTGGGATGAAATCGACTTGGATGCGCGGCTCTGGACAATCCAGCCGGGGCGCACGGCAAGCAAGATCCCCCCAACCGGAAAACCGCACCGCGTTCCGCTAACAGATAGTATGATTGCACTGCTGAAAAGTTTGCCGCGCATGGGTGATCTGGTTTTCACTTCCCCGCGCGGCGGCGTTATGTCGGATGCGACTTTGGGCAAGGTGATGCGCTCAATCCATGAAGCGGACATCGAGCGCGGCGGCGCGGGCTATCTGGACGCCAGAACAAAGGTGCAGGCTGTACCGCATGGCCTTAGAAGCTGCTTTCGGGTTTGGGTCACTGAGCGCACCGACTTTGACGGCGACATGGCCGAAATTGCCTTGGCGCATATGGTGGGGAGCAAGGTCCGGCAGGCTTATGACCGTTCCGATATGATCGAAAAGCGGCGGGTGATGATGGCGGCTTGGGGGCGGTTCTTGCGCGGCGAACAAGGGGCGAAAGTGGTGCAGATAGGGGCGGCGGGATGAACGATTGGGGAATACCCGATTGGCGAAATTTGACTGCCTATGGTGAAACTTTAGATTGGGAAGTTTACCGTTGGCGGTGGGAGTTTTACCGTAGAAGAGGCGACCTTAGAGAGGATTATGAGCGCAATAAGTGGGAGCACTATGAACTCTGTCGAGATGTGATCTTAGAAGAGGGCGGCACGTTATCAGATGTAATTCATCCCGAAGATAAGCGGTTTAAGGTAGCTGTCGAGAATTGCCCAGAAAAGTATGGTTATACGTCTTTGCCCAACCCTCGATTTGGCGATCATAGACTATCTGAATTATACCCCCTTCACGACTGCGAATCTGACCTGTCCGTAGTGTTGCCGGGCTTTAATGGCAAAACATCGCGCGAGGTGAGGGTGGGTGAGAACACCTATGGATTTGTTTTCAATCTGGAAAAGCCGTTGGGGCCACAATTAGAGGCAGCAAAAGAGAATTTAGAGCGTGCGCAAATTGCTGTGATTGGTGAAAAGAAACAGCGAAAACGTAGGCATAAAGGAAAATACCTTGATTATCTTAGGGTACTAGATGCGCGCGCGTCTGGCTGTTCTTGGGCCGAAATTTCCAAAATACTTATTCATTCTGCTGCGGATGCACAAAATGCCCGAGACGTTCACAAGCAAGCGGAAGCCTTGTGTTTTAACTCTTGGAGTTAATTCACAATCCCCAAGCCTGAGATAAGGCGGCAACTAAGGAGCAACTGTAACAAGGAGTTGCTCCAATGCCTGATACGTATCTTTCCGATAAAGACCTGTCCGACCGCTACCGTATCACGCGCAACACCGTGTGGCGCTGGCATCGTGAGCGGGCTGACTTTCCCCGCGCTGTCAAACTTTCCCCGAACTGTACCCGCTGGAAACTGAGCGAAATCACCGCTTGGGAAACCTCACAAGGCGAGGTGGCAGCATGAAGAACAACAAAAAAGAAAACGCCGCGAACCTTGCAGGGTTCAACGGCGTCAAAGAGGATAAGAAACGCGACATTTCTTGCGCTGATGCTACCCCGAAGCGGAGCGCAAATGCAATGTCTTTGTATGCCAAGGACCGCCATAAGCGCGCGTCTAAGTCTCTGGGCTACGTCCTGACCATGGCAACCCCGGACGCGTGGGAGGGCTTCGTTCTTATCCTCAAGGCGAGACTGACCACGGGCGAACGGCAGGCGCTGGCGATGGCCGCTCTGGTCACACTGGATGATGATACCGCATATCGCACGGCATCGGCGGCGCTGTTCGGCGTTTTGGATGGCGAGGTGCTGTCATGATGGTCATCGCGGGATTTACGGGGCCAGTAAAAGAGCTGGAGACTATTGCGGACCGTTTGCGCAGCGATGTGGATAGCGAGATCTGCAACTCCGATAGCTGGGAAAACGGCACCGAGCCAATGATCGAATTGTCATTGATGGAAGCCAAAGGCATCGCCCAAACCCTGAGCCGTATCGCGAACTTTCTTGAGCGGATTGCGGAGGGTATAGAATGACCTTCCACAATCGCCAGCCAATCGAGCGCGCGGCAACGCCTGCTGAGATCGAACGTCTGCTGCACCACATGCCTGTGGTTGCTCAGATGGCGGAGAACACATGGGCCAAGGGCTTTGCACAGTCTGTCACCAAACAGGCGCGACGCAAGAATTGGAAACCATCCCTGAAACAACTGTCTGTGATGCGCGGGCTGGTCTCTGACCTGTTCACCCATGCCAGCGACGATGCGGAGGACTTCAACCCGATTGAAAGCTGAGCACCCGTGGCGCTGCTGTAGAGCGGCTGTGGCGTCACGGGTGAAGCATCGGCCCGCGTTCATAGTGAGCATACCTTAGGGGCATATCACAGGACGCGGGTCACGCTCTAGCTTTTGACCGTCGAGCAATATCGGCGGGGATATAGATCGGGAACTACCCCACTCCGAGCGGAACCAGTGCCTACTAGGCCGCTCAGAAGCGCGACACAGAACCCACCGCCTCAGTGCGGGGACCGACCGGAGCAAGACTGCAAAGGACGGGGCTGGAGAGTACCCAGCGGGACAGCGGCTGGCCACCGATACCGGGCATCGCGTGGATACGATCTAGGAAGGTAGGACTGTCGCACCGAGCAAGGGAATACTCCTTTGTGTAGCGGGGGACAGTAGCGGGGGCGGACTGTGCCTAGAATTGATTGTGTTATAGTATAACATGTGATAAAGTTAAGGAGATCGTCGTGATGACTGATCAACATCCCATAGATGGAGCTAGCGCACTGAACCTGTATCTTAAACTGGTCCCAATGCCCCCTTTTTCTTCCGTGGGGGGGGTCGCGGTTGGGGGTTATGCGTTCGCGCTGTGCGCAGCCGTTAATTCAAGATCATCACTTCGGATTTCGATTGATCCATTTCTCGGCATCAAACAGGTTTTGGAATTGCTCGCCATCAACCTCTACTCCGTCTTGAGCTTTCCTGATCAAGTAACCTTTATAAGTTTTGATCGCAGCTCCAACATCCTTCGGACCTACCACACTAACCGACTTTGGTGTGGTGCTGGTTTTGTTTGCGCTGGTCTCTTTAGACTGAAGCTTGCCTTGACTGCGCATAATCTCCAGCATCTGACCAGTATTCTCCGCGGTGGCAATTTGAGCCAAGCCCATTTGGGCCATTCCTACAATCAGAAAGCCAAAGATACTAAGCAAGCCAGCGCCAATTATCGCAAAAAGAGCGTTTGTTTGAGACAAAGCTACCACGCCAGCTACGACGCAAAGAGCTACGAATGCCCATCCAACGTACATGAGGATGGAAAGCAAATTCTTCGCCGTTTGGAAGCTCTGCACAGACTATCTCCTTACATTGCCGCAAGCTCGGCACGGACAAATACCATTTGCCAATGCTCTAAGAGTTTTCTGACATGAAGGCATCCACCAAGGCAATCCGTTTTCTTGAAACGCTGGCAATCCCCGAAGGTCCGAAGGCTGGCGAGCTGATCAAGCTGGCAAAGTTTCAAAAGCAATTCGTGCGGGGCGCTCTTGCGGATGGCGTGAACGTCGCGGTTCTGTCGATCGGCAGGGGCAACGCTAAGACGGCGCTGTCTGCTGGCATCGCCTTGGGGTCCGTCATGGGCAAGTGGGATGACCAGCCACGGCGTGAGATCCTCATAGCGGCGAGGACACGGGATCAAGCGCGGATTGCGTTCGACTTCGTGGTGGGCTTCATGCGGTCGCTGTCGGAGGATGAACAAAAGCTGTTCACGGTTCGGCGGTCGCCACGTCTCGAAATTGAATATGACGGCGACGGCGGCGGGCATTTCATCCGCGCCATTGCTGCGGATGGCAAGAGCGCGCTGGGATCTGCCCCTACGCTGATCTTGATGGACGAGCGCGGCCATTGGGCCGCTGATCAAGGTGACGCACTGGAACATGCGCTGTTGTCCGGCATGGGCAAACGCGGCGGGCGGGCGCTGATCATCTCAACATCGGCGGCGGATTCTTCCCATCCTTTTTCTGTGTGGCTCGACGAGGACGCACCCGGCATCTATCGGCAGGAACATCGCCCTGCACCGGGCTTGCCTGCGGATGATCTGGACAGTTTGAAAGAGGCGAACCCCGGCGCGGCGGCTGGCATCGGATCTAGCCTTGAATGGTTGCAAGGGCAGGCA
>Ga0306909_100446_pt1 | contig 10070 bp, 12 predicted proteins | sample AntRauMFilla2697_FD_190439 | JGI IMG/M metagenome (GOLD analysis project Ga0306909, IMG submission 190439) | Saline lake microbial communities from Rauer Islands, Antarctica - Metagenome Filla 2 #697 (v2) (version 2) | ecosystem: Environmental > Aquatic > Non-marine Saline and Alkaline > Saline ... | reverse complement strand
AGGAATAGAAAGACTACAGGTAAGTCAGATGTGAAGGTGTTACAGGAATATTTTGAGACAGTCAGGTATAAGTCTTCTGGTAATGACAGGCTCAAGAAAAGACAGGTTCTTGTTAACGGCTTATTTAATCACGGCTATCTATTTGTCAATAAGGATAATTGCCCTGTATTATGGAAAGACATGAAAAAGGTAGTTCAGAAACAAGATTTTACCAAGGATGGCACAAATAAGGACTTAACCCACGCATCTGATACACTAGACTATTTGATTATGCATGAATACAATCTGAAAGGTAAAGATACTTTTAACTCATATAAGGCAATGTAAATGAGAATATACGATGAAGACAAGCTTTTAGACCAGGACTTTAGACGGTCTTTAATTGAAGAAATAGAAGGTGAAGAGAATCTGGGGCGCAAACAAGAGTCATATAAGCGTTACGAGATTTATAGGGATAGGATTAAGAAATACATACTTAAAAACCTAACCCTTGAACTTGACGAGGATACTGTTAATGAAATGCAGTCTAGGATTGCTACCGTCAATATGTTTAAAAAGATGGTTCAAAAGAAGGCTAGGGTTTATAAGAATGCACCTGTTAGAACACCATTAATCGAGAGTGATGCCGACTTTATATCCAGCATGGTTGATTTGCTAAATTTAAACTCGATCATGAAAAAGGTTGATAGATATAAAGAAGCATTCAGGAATGCCGCTGTATACAATAAGCCTTATAAAAATCACTCAGGTGATGGTAAATGGTCTCAAATGTTAGAAGTTCTTGCGCCGCACCAACTTGATGTAGTTGAGGATGAAGATAATACGCAAATGCCTAGAGCTGTTATCCTTAGTCACTATACAAACACATCTTTTAACGAGGATTATTCCAGTCCACAAAATAGAAATAAGTCAGGTTTGAAAAATAACTTTAGAGACGGTGATGGAAAGAAGCAAGCCATAGCAGATTCACCTAGTGACCAGGATAAAGAGTATGTTTTTTGGTCTAAAAAGTATCACTTTACTTGTGATAGTGAGGGTAATTATATAAATAAAAGCTCTGAGGGTGAGGATATGACTGTAGATAATCCTATAGGTGACTTACCTTTTACTTTTTTCTCCAAAGATCAAGACGGATCTTTTTGGTCTGTAGGGGGTGAGGATATAGTCGACGGCTCAATACTCATCAACACTTTATTAACAGACCTCTATTTTATCGCTAAGATTCAAGGTATGGGGCTTTTTTATATGTTTGGCTCAAATGTTCCTAAGACCTTTAAGGTAGGCCCAAATAAAGCTATCACCATGAAGGTTGAAGATGGAGACGCTACACCACAAATCGGTTTTGCATCTTCTAACCCACCAATAGGTGACCACATGAGCATGATAGAGCAGTATGTAGCCTTTTTACTATCTACAAATGACCTAGGGGTAAACTCTATCCAAGGTAAGTTAGACGGTGGTTCTGCGGCTTCTGGTATCCAAGAAATAATACAGAATGCGGAGCCCATGACAGCTATAGAAGATGAACAAGAGCAGTACATGGATAAGGAAATCAATATAGTTCGAGTGGCGAATAAGTGGCAACAGGTTCTAGGTGAGAGTCAGACAGGGCTTTCTATTGGCTTCTCAGATATAGGCTCTGTTAACGATGTTCTTTATATGCTTGAGTTTGAAAAGCCACAGCACTTCTCTAATGAAAATGAGAGATTAAACGCAATGAAGTCTAGAATTGAAATCGGCATTATAAACAAGGTCGACGCTATGATAGAAGAAAACCCTAAGCTTACTAGAAAAGAGGCTTTAGATGGGTTACTAGCAAAGCACGAGGAAAATATGAAGCTATCTATTACTAAGGCTTCAAGTTTTATAGACGAATCAATAAATGGGGATGAGTCAGAAGATGGCAATACCAATAACGAAGAAAATTAAGTTAGACTTTGGTAAGGTTTCTGTTAATGAAAGAGAAGCGGCTAAGGAAGAGGTGGCAGAGTATATCGTGGATACTATTCTCGACCAGATATCTAGTCAAAAATCACCTGTTAGTGGTGGTAAGTTCAAGGCTTCACTATCTAAGAATTATAAGAAAATAAAGATGAAAGAATCTGGTGGCTCTAAAGCTAACCTGGAGCTTACTGGTGACATGTTAGACGCTCTTGACGCAAGGTTTTCGGGTAACACTTTGTCTGTTGGTATTCATAAAGATGCTGGTAGTGAAAATATGCTTAAAGCTGAGAATCACAATAAGCGCACAGTTAGGGCTAGAAAAACGAGTGTTCCAGAAAGAAAATTTATACCTAATAAGGATGAAAAGTTTAAGCGTAATATAATGCGAGACATAAAGGAAATAATAGACTCTTATGCCGATCAAGATTAAACGCTCCCAAAAGAGGTTGATAGCATTAACTCTCACCGAAAGGGCAAAGCCAAAGTTTTTTAGGATTCTAAAGAAGTTCATTAGAGATGAGATTATTAAATCTATTGAGTCCGGTCGTTCCCCTGTTAATAAGGGTGGTACTAAGCCGAGTGGGACAAGTGGTAAATTGAGATATGAGAAATACTCTGAGAGTTATATGGATAATATGGGAAGGGGTGATCTTTCTGGAAAGAAAAAACGCCCTGTTAACCTATCAGTTACCGGTAAAATGCTTAGAAGTCTAAAGGTTAAGATCAATAGAGACAATGTATTTGTGTGGTTTTCAGACTCTAAAGCAAAGTACCATGACCGCCTGGGCGCTGGTAAAAAACAAGTCCTGAGAAGGATGTTGCCACATGACGGTGAAGATTTTAATGCTGGTATTCGTAAAAGAATTGCCAATGCGTTAATTAAAGCAATACAATTAACTAAAAAGTAGGCTTAGGAGTCGTACTCTAAAACCTAAAACATTTAGCATTGAGTCGTACTCAGTGAGGTTCGTAACCAAAGGAATAAGCATGTCAGAAGAGATTGAAGAAAAAGAAGTGCCAGAAGAAAAAGCTCCACAAGTTGTTGATGTTGAGGCTTATGAGAAAACAAAAAACGATATGCACGCTTTTAAGCGCAAGTTTATGGATTCTCAAAAGCAAATAGAAGACTTTCAAAACAAGCTTAAAGAACTTGAAGAAAAGAATCTAGAAGGGTCAAACAACTATAAAGAATTGTGGGAAAAAGAGAGAAGCTCTAAGGTTGACATTGAAGGTAAGCTTAAATCGCTAACTGGAAATATCATTGAAGACAAGAAAATGTCTAGACTTAAAGAAGAGGCTCTTAAAAATGGCATTGATGAAGATTTCTTAGATATGTTAGATGCTTTTGACACTTCAGATATATTGGTCGAAACTACATCTAGTGGGCAGTTTATAGTTAATGGAGCAGATACCTGGGTTGAGTCTTTAAAAAACACAAAGCCTAAAATGTTTAAGCAGAAGGTTGATCCCACCATTAATAACAAGACTGGAAACTTTGATGGAAGAGATAAGACTTATTCGTCTAAAGAGGTGCTTGCATTACAAAAGAGTGACCCTGATAAGTATCAGGAAATAATTACTAAAAAAAGACACTTAATCAAAAACTAAGAGAGGAAAATTATGTCTGATCAATTAATTACATCTGGAACTGAAGCTGCGGCTATTGTTCCTGAGCTATGGTCTGGTAGGTTTTACGAAGTATTACTTTCAGAGCTACCTTTTAACGCTTCAATTTCTAGGGATTACGAGAATGAAATCTCTGACCTTGGAGATATTGTAAACATTTCTACTGTGCCTGAGTTTTCTGGGGCTACTGAGCTTTCAGAGGGTTCAAGAAATGACGCAGATGCAGTTACAATCACTAAGCAGCAATTAGTAGTAAACAAGAGACTTGTAAAAGACTTTATTGTTACTAAGAGAGCACAACTTCAGTCATTACCAATGATGGATAAGCTTAGAGAACACGCTGTTTATGCAATTATGAAGAAAATGCAGTCAATCATTATTGAGACTATTGTGCCTAGTGCCTCTGCGCCAGATCATGAAATAGCTTTTGATAGTGGTACAACTTTGGCACTTGCTGATATTCTTGAGGGTAAGGAATTACTTGATGCTCAAGACGTTCCAGAATCTGATAGAAAATTAATCGGTGGGACAGCTCAGTATAATGACCTTTTTAATATTACTGGCTTTACTTCAAGAGATTTCATCCCAGCAGGTTCACCACTAACAGGTGGGGCAATCCAAACACCAGTTTTAGGTTTTGATGTTCAAATGACTTCTGAGCTTGGAAATGTTGCTTATATGTTCCATCCATCATTTATGACAATGGCAATCCAGGATAATTTAAATATTTCTGTTTATGACCTTGGTGTAGACGGTGTAAGAGGTAACAGAGTGAATGTTGACCTTTTATTTGGTGTTAAACAGCTAGACAACAAACGTGTTGTAAAACTAAGCTAATTTTTTAGGAGAATATTATGTCAAGAATTGGAAATAAATCGCACATGCAGAAATATGTGTATGACTTTGCGGAAGATGGTGGTGCTGCTGGGGCTATTGACCTTAGTGCTAAATCTAACTCTGCACCACTACCAGATAATGCCTTAATCAAAGAAGTTTATTATTTCGTTGAAGAGGCTGTTGTTGGAAGTTCATCAACTTTATCATGGGGTAACACTACTGATGCAGATGGATATTCTGGTGATGCAATCGCAGAAGCTTCTTTAGGGGTTGATGCTGTTGGAAACGCCGCAGGTGGCGGTGCAGCTTTACTATGGGACGATACGAATGATCATATCATTCCTTTCTTATGTAACTCTGCGGCAGATAGAGACTTTAATGTAACTATCGGCACGGCTGACTTAACCGCTGGTAAAGTAAACTTTTACGTTGAGTACTTTTTACCATAATTAACTGGGGGGTTTCGACTCCCCTTTTTATTTGAGGCTTATGGAAAATAAATCCACATTTTTTACATATATATGTAGCAATGACATTGATAAACTCACGCAGTTTATATGGGATTTACCATACAGGATTGAAATAAAGGGAACCCAGGTTAAGGGTGATAAGTGGTATGTTTTGTTCAACCACGCTAGTTCTAGGCACCCCGATAATACTAAGCTTAAAAATGTAAACCTGGATGAGATATAATGTCTGTTGATGATAATTGGGGTGAAGTATTAAGAAAGTCTGGTGTCAGACTAAATCCTAACGACAACACAGATTTTAATAATGCTCAAACTGTAACCCTGGTAGCAAAGGCGCTAGAGCTTAATAAGGCTATCAATTTAGTGTCTTTTAATACAAGGGAACTTTGGTAATGATAAAAATTAATGAAAAACTAAGTGTTTTGCATGATGATGATGGAGTTTTTATTGATTACTCTAATGCTATGGCTGGTTATGACAGGGGAACATCTTCTGTGTCTTATGTAGCTTTAGAGGATAAGCTCTATGTAGGGTTTTATAAGCCCATTAGTGTCTTTTATATCGACTTTGAGACACCCAACACCAACAGTGTGATAACTAGTATATCATTTTACAATGGTGCCTCATTTGGGGCTGTCTCAGGCTTACACGATGATACCTCGGGCGCATCCAGGTCAGGTTTTATTGGTTGGGATAGAAACCAATTATCAGAAGCAAAAACCACCATAAACTCCAGTGAATTATTCTGGTATGAGATAGCTTTTAGTGGCGACACTACAGAGATGGTTATAAATGGAATAAATATAGTCTTTAGTGACGATCAAGACCTTAAGAGAGAGTTTTTTGATATTGAAAAATATAAATCTACCTCTGAAAGCTCTTTTATATTGTCACATGCTGCGGCTAGGGATGAGATTATCCAAGAATTAAGGGCTGATGGTAGATACAAAGAAGATTTTTCCACAGGAAAGCTTAAGGATGTTACGGCTTTTGACTTATTGGATATATCACAAGTTAAGCTTGCATCAACATACCTGGCACTGTCCAAGATATTCTTCCAGGCATCGGATGAGGTTGATGATGTTTATATGCAAAAAAGCGATAGATATAGGTCATTATACAATAAAGCTATGAAAACCATGTATCTAAATGTTGATGTAGATGATGATGGGGTGCAAGATGTTCATGAGGAATTGGCTCCAAATACTTCAAGCTTGGTCAGGCGATGAGCGTTAGTAGTATTTTAACCTCATTAGAGGCGCAAGTTTCATCTACCTTGGGTTCTGATTGGTCAGAGTTAGAGTATATTTATGACTTAGAGGCTAACAATTCTAAAAATATAGAGAAAAGGTATGGCGTTGGTGTTGATAGTGGTGACAGTGTACCTGGAACTAACAAGGCTATTACATACGACTTTAATTTTTTCGTTGTCCTTACTAGGTGTTATGTGAATAAGTCTAGCGATGAAGCCGAGAGGGTTATAATAAGCGACCTTCACGACAAATTAGAGTCAATAGATATAAATGTCTTTCAAAAAAAGCTTGGAAATGCAAGGGTTTTACTGGTTAGTGATATAAACCATGAAGCCCCAGAAAAATTAGACAAAGGCGGTGTTGCCTTAAGGGTAAATTTCGTCGTAAAATTTAGAAAACAGACTACCAACTAAAGGGGTATATATGGCAATCGGTGTAGTTACTAACGAATCAACAGTAGCACTAGTAGAAGAGGTAACAGAAGGAACTTATGTAGCTCCAAGTGCTTCAACTGACTATGTGGAAGTGCTTGAGGGTGCTGAGTTTAACAAAACAAGAGAAGAATTGACTAGAAATACTCTGGGTGGAAGCGTTGAGGCAGAGGCTTCAAGGGTAGGTATCGCAGAGGCTACTGGCACAGTAGGTGTTGAGCTTAAGGCAAGCGATACAGAGGGTGACGCAACTCAAAGCTTAGACGTTTTGATGAAGTCATTACTGGGTGGTAAGAGACAAATTACCGCAGATCAAACAAGCGATGCAGCCACCCATACAAGTACAGTTATAGACTTTGCTGATACTTCTAGCTTTTCTGTTGGTGATATTGTGCTAATAAAAGAGGCTGGTGCTTATGAAGTAAGACCAATCGCATCAATACAAGCAGACACATCTATTACACTAGCGTTTCCACTTGATAATGGTGCACCATCTAGTGAAGTTGTTGTTGCTCAAGCCACTAACTACTTCTCAGACACTTCAAACGCTATAACATTTAGCGCTGAGCACAATTTAGGTACTCAAGCAATTAAGCAAAAAGTAAGAGGCTTACGAGCTGCAAGTGGTTCAATATCAAACTGGTCTGTGGGTCAATTACCACAAATGGAATTTGGTCTTCAAGGTTTAGACCTAGATAGAGTAGACGAAGATGCTTCTTTTTCTCCTAATTTTACGGCTGATGCCCTACCACCAGTTACATTATCAGCTTGTGTGTGGCTATCTGGTGCTAAGCTCTCATATACCGAGGCTTCTTTGAATATTGAGAACACTATCAACTATATCCAGGACGCTTGTGATGCTGATGGAAGAATCGGCTCAAGAATCACAGAACAGGCTACTAGCTTTACATTCAACCCATATCTGCAAGACAACAGCACGGCAGAGGCTTGGGACAAGTTTAATGCTAACGATGATGTAAGCGTATTTGGTTATGCTTACAATGAGTCTGGAACAACAGGTGAGTTTGAAAATGTGGTTGCTTTTTGGATACCACAAGCGAAGATTATTGCGGCTCCTGTTGCTGATGTTGATGGAATCATAGCGGAGTCTGTTGAGATTAAAGCTCACAGAAATCTAGGTAACGACTCGGTTTACATAGCTACAATATAATTAAAATACATTAAAGCATAGTTAGCCTCTGACTTGTCGGGGGCTTCTTTGTTTAATATTATACTTTGAAAGGGGAGTTTCAAATGAGTAAGATTTTAAGGTTAACAGACCGCATTAAACTAACTATCGGTGATGTAGTTTTTACTATTGCACCACTTAATCACCACCAGAAAATAAATCTATCCAACTGCACCACGGTCAAAAATGGAGAAGACCACTATGACCTATTGAGAGCACAAGCATTGTATTTAAAATACGGTGTAAAGGGAGTCGAGGGCGTTGTAGGTTATGATGACCAGCCTTACGTTCTGTCTTTTGAGGGTGATGAGTTAACTGACGACTGTGTTAGTGAGATTTTAGGTCTTGAGCAAAGAGGTAAATTAACCACAGCAGCGTGGCAGTTACTAAATGGCGTTAAGGACTTGGTGGACCCTGTTACTGGTGAGAAGCTTGATGGCGTATCTTTAGAGGTATTGTCCAAGGGAAAGTGATAAGCACTGGTGGCTCTAATTGCCCTGTAATTATCTACCTAGTCGAGTGCATAAAATCAATTTCAACGGTCACGAATAGAGATTACGCTCAAATATGCAGCTCATTTATGACACTAACAGAGCCTAAGTATAGATGTGGCGACTGTAAGCATAAATATAGCAGAGATAAAAAAAGGTGGGATAAACATCGTGAGCACATGGCTTGTAATTATATGGCAGAAAAGCCAAGGCATTCCTATACACCAGATAACTGTAATTCTGGAAACCCTAGGTTGCTTTATAAGAAGTGTGTGGGAAATTATTATAACGGTTTTTGGTCAAATATGATTAATTATTATCCACAATATGAAAAAGGATTGTTACCATTTAAAGGCTCGTTAATGGAGCAACCTGCAAAGTTTGTAGATGTAATGTCATTAGTGCATAATTTAATTAGAGAAAAAAATATAGAGCAGGAAAAACAGGCGAAAACCAATGTCAAAAGACGAAGTAAGCGTTGAAATTACCATTGAAGAAAAACAGGCTCTCAAGGCTTTAGCAAAGCTAACGAGGGGTGTTGAAGACTTCGAAAATACTAGCGTTAAGTCTGTTAAAAAGACCGACTCTGCCTTTTCTAGCTTTAAAGGTAACCTTGGAGCAATTGCCGCAAGTGGGGCTATAAAGGCTATAGCAGGTGGATTAAAAGACCTGACTTTAGGCTCAATAGAAGCTGCCGCATCAACGGAAAAGATAAAAACACAGTTAGAAATACTTACAGGCTCACAGCAAAAAGCAGCCGACCTTTTTAAAGAGCTTACTGATTTTAGTGCCTCGACTCCCTTTCAATTACAGGGAATAGCAGAAGCCTCTGCACAACTCATATCGTTTGGTTTTGAAGCTGAAACGGTGCAGGGAAGAATAGCTAGGATTGGGGAAGTAGCCGCTGGCTCTGGTTCTGATTTAAAAGAGGTGGCTTTAATTTATGGTCAAGTTGCTGCCGCTGGTAAATTAACAGGCGAAAGATTACTCCAATTCCAGGAAAGAGCTATTCCAATTGGTTCGGCTCTGGCGAAATCTATGGGTGTTGCCGAAAATGAGGTGAGAGAACTTGTTTCTAGTGGTGTTGTCGGGTTCAGTGAGTTTGAAAAGGCTTTTAACTCTCTATCCCAGTCTGGCGGTATTTTTGAGGGTGCAATAGAAAAGCAGTCACAAACTTTAAACGGTGTTTTATCAACCTTAAAAGATAATTTTTTTATTCTCCAGGCTGAAATTGGGGAGGCGTTTAAACCTGAGTTAATAAACGGTGCTAATGTTCTCATTTCTTCGCTAAAGGATTTAACCCAGGTGCTTGTTGAAAATAGAGAGGTGTTAGCTGCAGGGATTAATTTCATTTCTGATTACGCATCGGTATATTTAAATTTAGCCTCGCAAATAATAAAAACAAAAACACCACTCGACGAAATAAACGAAAAGATTCTAGAGCAAAGCGAAGCTATAGACAAGGTTAGGAAGGTTCGGGATGAATTTGCTAGCCAACAGGGTGACTTCTTTGGTGCATCACCCGAAATGCTTAAGCAGCAAAATGAGCAACTAGTATTAGCTGAGAGAGCACTGAGAAACCTTGTCGAGCAAAGAAAAGAGATTTTAAAGGCTCCTAGTGCTATTATTGACATCGAAGAGCTTAGAAAAAGCCAAGGTGAGTATGAAGCATTTTTAGCAAAAAAGGATACTGCTGACACCGCTGCAAACGCAAAAAGCATTGAGCAAAGAAGGAAGCTTCAATTAGAGCTTAATTTAATCAAAGAAGAGCAGAAGATTAAAGAGCAGGAAGCTATATTAGCTAACTCTGAACTAGAAGCATCACAAAG
>Ga0306909_100441_pt1 | contig 10170 bp, 9 predicted proteins | sample AntRauMFilla2697_FD_190439 | JGI IMG/M metagenome (GOLD analysis project Ga0306909, IMG submission 190439) | Saline lake microbial communities from Rauer Islands, Antarctica - Metagenome Filla 2 #697 (v2) (version 2) | ecosystem: Environmental > Aquatic > Non-marine Saline and Alkaline > Saline ... | reverse complement strand
TGTGGAAGATTTTCTTGACGTCGCTTTCCAGGATGGGAATCACAGCTTCCCACGCTTCTTCGGCGTCGTAGTAGGAGCGAGGGTGGTCAAGGAGGATGGCGGTAGCCTGCCCCTTGTCCCAGGCCAGCGAGACGACCGAGGTGTGACCGTCAGTGCGATACGGGTTCTTGGTGTTCGTCTCGATGTCGACGCTCATCGCAGTGATGTCGCCAGATTCGATACGCTCGAGCAGGTCAGTGCAAACGTCGCGCACCTCTTCGATGTTCTGCGGAATGATGTAGTCGGTCGTCAGTGAGTGGACGTCGACCTTATCCTCGCGCCCCTCTTTGAGGGACAGCGTGTAGGCTTTGGAGATGTCGTGACTCATCACTCGAGCGTAGCCCGGCTTGACGTAGAGCTGCGCTCTGCTGAACGTCGGACAGACCAACCACTCGTACCCACCGAATTCGGTGGCGACAGTTTTTCCGCGAACCTCTTTGAGGGTTCGTACGTCAGGAAGAAGTGCCTGCGTGCAGGCTTTTCCCAGCGGAACCAGGACGTGGTTTCGACCTGCATGCGGGCCGTGTTCGAATTGTCGACGCGCGTCGAGCAGCTTCTGGTTCATGTACTGCGAGCAAGCAGCGATCACCTCTTTGCCGGGGGCTTTTCGGGATTCTGCTCCTGTCAAATACACGATGTTGTAGGCGATGGCTGTGCCGTGCTTCTCGGTCAGGTTCTGCATGAGCTGCGCGATGATTGCTTCGTCTCGGCTCCCCAGCGGCTGCACACGGTCGATGGATTCTTGCCCCGGCGATGCCAGGATGATGGTCATGCTCGCCTGACTCAACCAGCGGCCCATCAGCAGGCACGAAGCGTCTTTGTTGGGGCAGGTACTACAGAAGGTCCCCTTTTGGTTACTCGTCCACCGTGCGGGGGCTGCTTGGATCGCGCTCGAGTAGTTCTTCGAAGGGGTCGGTGTCGTTGTCTCGGTCGTCATTTTTAGGTTCCCAGGTTCGAGGTCGGTCAGTGGCGCCGCCGGGCGAGTAGGCTTCGTCGACTTCTTCTCGGAAGGTGAAGTCTACGTCAGCCAGCTCTTCATGCTCTTCGGCGCGGGCGAGCACCTCGTTTTTGGTGCTGCCACCAGTGACCCATATCTCGGCGGCGGTGGAAGATAGGGCTCGAAGACCAAGGACTCCGTTGAGGTCGTTGGTCAGGTTGAGGAGCTGATTGTTCAGCTTATCGGTGTCCATGCTCTCTTTGAGGGTGGTCATAGTACGGTGTCCGGGTCAGGGGGCAGGAGCGGCGCTTTGTCGAAGTCCAATGCCTGGAATGACACCGCGAGAAGATCCTCAGCGCGGACACTCGGCATAAACTGACGCAGGTGCTGCATCGTCTTTTTGCTCCTGTTGAAGAACGGCGGATCGTATTTCACCTCGGGGTTTCTTTTGAGGTGATTGAAGATCTGGTTGGCGTTCGTGGAGTGGCGGTAGTTGGCGTTGTACTTGAGAATCTCGGCAATCTTCTTGGGGTACAGCACGACGAAAGTCGCCCCCGGCAGGTAGTACGCTCCGCAGTCTGCGTAGCTTAGATGGTTTCGCAGATCGGGGTTGGCGAGAATGTTGATGAGGCTTCGACGCTGGAACTCGTTCGGAATCGTGATGGCGTTGGTTTCGAAGACGGCCAGGAACATTGTCCGCTCGGCGGACGTGTTCGATGCACGCAGCAAATCGCTACGCCAGTCCAGAAAGGTTTGCCCCCAGCTCAGGTAGTCGACCTCCACGTCTTTCATGATGGTCAAGATGGGCGCCACAGACTTTGCGCCTCGAGTCGAGCGGGTCGTCAGGACGTCCTTGTCCCACACGTTCTGCAGAATATCTTGCTCCGAAAGGTAGTCTCGGTGCGCGTGTTGTAGTGAGTTCAACAGGATCGATTCGCGAAGGTCGGAGACGCCGTCCCAGCCCAGCTTCTGACGGATGTAGGCTTCGGGCGGAAGCTTGCCTGGCTGCTGCGTCAGCTCGAAGGTGAACCACCGGTTTCGGTCGGCCTCTTCTTGCAGAGGCTGAATGGCGGCCCCGGAGATCGGGAAACGGAGGTGCGTATCGGATGGGGTCCCGTAGCGACCGCCGCGAGAGCGTTGCATCCCTTTTCGGCCGCTGGCGTTTCGCACAGAGGCTAGGATGGCGCGGACTGCTCGGGCCTTGGAATCATTGCGGCTGGCGTCGTCTGCCGCCTCGAACTCTTCGAGACCCATCAGAATGGGCGAGCCCTCAGCGTGCTGCATGACGGCAGCGGCGGTGTAGTCATCGTAGCCTCGGCTGTGTTCGATGAGGCCAATCTCTCCCGGGTCCTCTCCGCGAAGAACACCTTTGAGCATCGTTGATTTACCTGACTGCGAAGGCGCGTTCAGCAGCACGTACGGCAGGTTCTCGAAGATGTCGCAATGCGTCAGCATCATGATGTAGGCCGCCCAGAAATGACGGACCAGGTCGTGCCGCTCAAAAGCCCACCCGTCTACTACGTCCAGGAGAAGTTCGTAGACTTCCTTGCGCGTGTGCTTGGGCTTTTTATTGGCGGAGTCAGCGCTTGTGAGCATTGCGCTCCAAGGTTCGTCGTCTCCCCACAACAGATTGAGGCCATGAACAGGCTCAGACAGCTCCTCGTAGTACATCAGGCCGTTTGAGCCGGGCGTACCCATGAGACGAAGGTGGCCGTTTACGACGTAAACGCAGCGGGCAGGAGCGCTGGAGGGGAGACCCTCGGCTCGTACCGGGTCTTCGGTCACATCGCTCCAGTGAACGCCCTGTCGCCGCACTCGGTACTTGGACAAGGGCTTGGAGCCTGCCACGAAGTTCTGCACGGCGAGGTCGACGTGACCGGACAGGTCTTTGGCCTGGTGATTGATGGGACGCTCAGTCGGGACCTTTCCCTGGGTGTAGCGAACGCGGTCAGGGATGCCGATGTTCTCTTCGACGAAGTCGTAGGTCGTGCATCCGAAGACCTGCATTTGCAGAGCAAGCTCGATGTCGCGCGGCTTCTTGAGGTTGACCTCGAATATCTCGTTCGAGTTTCGACAGAACATCAGCGCCGTTTCTGAGTTCTTCATCGCAACAGGCGAGGCGTGCTCACCCAGCTTACGCTCGAGCGCGACCAGGAAACCTCGCTCGGTGTCGATAGAGATCATGTGCTTTGAGAGCACGCCGCCGTCGAGACCTGTCGTGGCCGACACTTCGGAAACGTACAACCCGCGCTCGACGTCGTTCTTGATGAACGCGCAGCCCTTGTCGAGCACGTCAATCTTCTCGACAGAGCTCGGAGAGCTCAGCGTCGCGATCTCTTTGAGGGCGGTATCCATCGCCCACATATGGAGCTCTTTGACGTCACTGCGTGTGGTGAGGCCGTGGATGAGGTCCGGGTAATCCCCACCTTGAACGACGTCGTCAGGATCGCCATACGTCTGCAGGGTCGACCAGTCGTAGACCCCGAAGTCGTGGATACGTTCCTGCTCGGACACTTCCAGGATGCGTCGAACGAATTGGTCGCCGCCCGCATCGTTGTCTCCCACGAGCGTGACTCGGCTGATACGGGAATCAGCCAGGATGTCCAAGCTGGTCGGAGCCGAGCCTGAGCCGCCGAGCACAATGTGCTGCTGGTTGGGGTTCAGGTTTAACTGCGCCTGCAACATCGCCAGTTGGTCGAACTCCCCTTCGACGACATACGCCGTTTTGGCTTCCTTGAGGTCTTTACCTACGAGAGTGGTGAACTGGTTGAGTCCGAAGAAGCCGCGCGTCTCTTCCTTGTGGATACCCAGCCAGACTTCATTGTCCTTGTTCTTGGGGTCACGCAGTTTGAGGCGACCGATCGTCGTGGGTGAGGTGTAGTAGGGAAACATCAACCAACCACCGTAGCGCCCGACGGCCTTGGGCTTCTGCTCGAAGACACGAGGGCCGAAATACTCACCAATGGTGATCTGTGCGTCTTGGTCTGCGTGCTGAGCGAAGTGCTCGAGCGTCGGGAAGATGCCAATACCCAATGTCAGGAACGTGGTTGCTGGGAAGCCTCGCTGGGCCAGATAGGTGATCGCGCTTTGGGCGTAGGTGTACTCTTTACTTTTGGTGGATGAGGCGTTGACGAGAAGGTGTTCGCCGGCACGCAGCACCGAGTTCTTGAAGTGACTAAACAGGTCTTCCTGGACGAGCGCGTCGTCCAACTCGGCGTCGACTTTGAGACCGAAGCGCTGTCCGAATATCTCGGCGTACAGTCGCGAAACGGCGTGGATGCCGGTGATGTGCTCAACGATGCGAAAGCCGTCAGACTCATACTGACCGCAACTGAAACACTTGGCGAAAACACGGCCCTCAGTGAACACAATGTCCATCGAAGGGTTGGCGTCCGAGTGCCCTGGAAACATGCAGCGCGAACGGATTCGGTTGCCGTGCCGTTCGCATTGATGCGAGGGGCGAGCTTCTTGGCAGAGAGCTAGGACGTCTTCGATGCCGACGTCAGCAAGCATTTTCGACTTCTCCTGCCGGGACAGGACTTTATATGATTTTGACACGGGTACCTCACCGTCTTGGCTTGGGTTATTTTATTGGGCACGAATCCTGATATTCACAGAACTCGCAATACCACCCCTCCGTGGGTGTGGGGCGTTCTTGAGCGCGCGCTTCAGCGGACTGAAGGTGCTCCAAAAACTGAGGAAGTATGAGTTTTTCAATGACAGGGCGTTTGTACATAGGGCCCCAGGCGATGACTTCTTCATCCGCCGCCTCTTGCGCGCGGACCCAGTGAATGGCCGCCTGCGCGCCGACGATGTCGGGGTAGACTACCGACGCCATCGCGACGTAGGAGTCGAGCTGCGGCTTGTACTTCTCGATATCAGACGGCATGCCGGTCTTGTGGTCGATGATGACGGCGTACTTCTGGTCGCCGCGGGTGACCACGGTACTGATGTCGAGCACACCTCGGAAGTAGGCGTCTTTGTCCCAGTAGCCGGTCTCGCCGAGTTCTTCGGTGATGGCCATCTGAACTTCGGGGTAGACTTCTGGCTTCCCCATTTTGTCGCGCCAGTCTGCGAACCGCTCGATGAATCGTTTGATGCCCTCTTCGTGCGTCTTCAGTTCCAGGATCTCTTTCCGAGTCAGTTTCTGGATGGAGGCATTGACGAAGGCGCGTTTGAATTCGGTGCCCTGGAGCATGCGGTCCAGGATGTCGTGCACGGCAGTTCCGATCCGGCCCGCGGAGTTCTCGATACGCCGGCCTTTTGCGCGCTTGGTGTAGCGCATGTGGAATCGATACGTGCACTCATGTGCCATGTTGGCTTTGGAGATACTCCACGGTGCGTTGCTCATGATACGTCCGATGGGAAAGAGGCAAAAAAAGGGAGAGGCCGCATAGCGACCCCTCCCGATTGAGAGGGCGAATCGAGACTACATCGACTCGCTGAACCCATCGTCTGCGTTGAGCTCGGCTTCGAGGTCATCGATGGCGCCGCCTTCTTCGAGGTCGGCATTGAGCGTCTTCTCGATGGCCTCACGCGCGGCCTTGAGCTCGGCGCTCTGAGCTTTTGCGGCCTGGTCTTTCTGCTCGTGGACGAAGCGTGCGAACGCTTGAACCTCGGGAGCAGGACGAGAGCCCGAGATCGGGGCCACGTCATACTTCTGCCAGGTGTTCGTGTCGGTTGATTGCTCGACGGACGTCAGGCCGTACACCTTGCCCCACAGCGCGCGGCGTGTGTTGCGCAAGATGTTCTTGCCTGCTTTGGCGGAGGTGCCGCGGAAGTTGAGCACGTAGAAGTTGCTCATGTCTTCGGCCATCACGAGAAACGAGAACGTCTCATCGCATGCGGTCTTGTCGCTTCCAGGACGCACTTTCGCGCTACCCTTCCACGGCAGGTGTGGACACTCCACGCACGGCGTACCGTCATAAGCGGTCACACCATCGGGGCTCGAGCAGTCCGGCTGGCGCTTTCCGTAGACGAACTTCGAGTGCTGCTTCCAGTGATAGATCGGGATGAACCGAAACGGCTCGTCTTTCCCATCTTCTTTGCGTGACCACAGGATCTCGCCTGCAGCCCAGATGTCGCCGATCTCGGCGTTACCGGGACAGGCGTCGTCTGTAGTTGTAGGGGCCTTGATTTTTACGATGTCGGGACGCCATTCCCAGTCCGTGTTCTCCAGACCCATGGGAGGCGTCGTCATCAGGAAAACGAGGTCCTCGAGTTGCTGCTCCATCTCCGCAGTCAGTTCGTAATTCGCGAGTGCGGGGACGGTTTCGGTGAGAACGAGTTCAGTTGTCATTATCTTTCTCCAAGGGTGTTCGACAGACACACGTATACATTCGGAGTGAGGAATACGCTCCGGGTGGACTGTCTAGTTTGTTTTCCTCTGCTGCCAGGCAGGAGGTCTATCGTTGTAGCGATAGACCTCCCCACTCGTCAACACTAACTTGCTACTTTTCGCTTTACGTAGCGGATCGATTTGATCGAGCCCAGGGCGAATTTGAGCGCTTGCTCTGCTCCGGCGTAGTATGCGGCCTTCTCTGCGTCGCCCTTCTTCACGGCGTCGACTGCTGCTTGCGAGCACCGCAAGATTTCAGCTTCGAGATCGCCCTTACGTCCGTCGAACTCCATTGCGAGTCGACGCTCTGTGTCTTCCTCGAGAAACTTCAGTTTCTCCTCGTGAGACATCGTCTGCAGCACGTCTCCTCGAGACGGCTCGGAAGGCGCAGGAGCGGTGGTTGAGGACACCTCCTCTTCTCCCTCCGATTCTTCCGACTCCTCGGACTCCTCTGCCTCTTCGACAGGCGTCTCGTCGTTTTCTTCTTCGACGGGCTTGCTTTTCTTACCTGTCTTGAGCTGATCGATATCCTGCTTAGAGCGCTCCTCTTCGGACATTTCCCAGTCCTCTTCGGAGTCGTCATTCTTCTCGGCAGGCTTCTCTTTCGTCTTCTCTTTCGTCTTCTCTTTCGGTTCGGTCTCGCCGAGTGCTTTCTTCACGGCGCGTTTGACCTTTGCGACGGACGGCGACTCGTCTTGGAGAAGCTTGGTCGCGACGTCGGCCTGGTCCTTTTTCTTCTTGATGCGTGCGAGCTCACGGACGTGAGCCTGCCCCAGCTTTCCTTCCTGGACGCCGAGCTGTACGGACTCGTCCATGCGGAGCAGCGCGAGACGTTGCGACACCCAGCCCTTGCTCTTACCGAGCATCTTGGCGAGCTCGGACTGCTTCATCCCTTGCTCTTTCTGGATTCGCTTCATCGCCATCGCCTCCTCGAGCAGCGACATGTCTTCGCGCTGAATGTTCTCGACGAGACGGAAATGCGTCGTCGCATTGTCCTCCTCGTTGTAGACAGCGTCGTCGAGGTGGTAGGGCACGTTGGCGGCCCAGAAACATTTCTCCGGGTGCTTCTCCAGAAGAAACTTCATGGCGGCGTAACGACGGAAGCCGTAACGCAGCTGGTGGGTGTGACCCTCCTCCGTTGGTTTGTCGAGCTTCTGCAACGTGATTGGCTGCAGCAAAGTCTTCTCACCGTTGCTCAACGTGTGCACGGCGAGAACCGACTCGGCCAGCTCCTCGATAGAGTCCGGGTCGATGTTGAGGCGGATATTGTCCTCCGCCAAGATCTTAGATATGGGTAAATGTGGCATGTTTTTTCCGTCTGTATTCATCCAGGCTCACGATGTTTGAGCCCCGGTCCTGGGTGGGGGCTTGCTCAACCTCTTTCACGTACTGAAGAGTATACCAGTAGACGAGTAAGGCGAAGCGAAGCCGCGGTGTCATTCGTGATCTCTCCGTTCAATAACAATATGGTTCAAATTGAGGTAGTGCGCGGAGGTCGACTCCCGTGAGAGGCACCCCCTGCTGAGGAGTGGCGTCTAGGGTTCGGTAACTCAGGCGCTTCGCAGATTGCCCTGCATCGAACCACTCGTCGTCGACCTTGCATACTTTCATGCAGTGAAAGCCGCTGATCTTGACGTAGCGTAGGTCCGCGAAGGGAAGACGCCCTGTGGCGCAATGAGCCCACAAGGCGCAGTTGTCACAAGCGTCGCTCGTGTCGGTTTGAATCGGGCAACCCTCAGGGAGGGCTCTTGGGGTGACGAATATGAGGTAGGGTTCGTCGCCGTTTCCAGCGGCATGGCTGGTGTGTGCTGCTCGGTACAGTATCTTGCTGTTCTGCAGAAAGAGCAGGTTATGCAGTCGTCCTGTTTTCTCCCCTTCCGCAGGCTCCCAGCTCCGAACCCGGGCGAGCGGCACAAAGCCGCGCGCGGGGCTCGGGTAATCCGAGTTATTCGTCGGGGCTATCATCCCCAGCCAGCTTGACGTCGGAACGGTCAGCGGGCGCAGCTTCTCCCTGTACTTCGAAAGGCTCACTTCCATGTACAGGGCATCGTCGAACAGCTCCGTCAACGCTGACAGAACGTCCGCACCAGGGGCAGGTTCGACTATCTCCGGCATTCTTTTCTCCTGGGCGATGGGTTTCTACTCCGAATTTCTCCATCAAACGCTCTCTCCATCAGGGACAGTGTGAATGCTCTTCTGGGCGCCTCGGCACTCGCTAAAGTACGGGCACCATTTCTCGGTGCACATCCAGCTCTCCGGATCGGCACGCATGAACACGCCAGCGGAGATGGACTTGGCGACATCTTCTACCACATCTACGGCGTGTTCTTTCTCCCGCTTGGAGCGGAAGGCGTCCTGCTTGGCGAACTCGGACTTTTTCTTCTGAACGAGCAGGTCGTACCCAACGTTCTCGAGCCCGGTGATCTCGGCGTACATCGAAAGCTGCAGGGAATTCTTGACGCGCTGCGCGCCGTACTTTCGACCGGTCGCTTTGAGGTCGCGAACGCTGTCTGTCGACTTCAAATCATCGAGTGACTTCATAGGCTGGAAGTCGACATCCATCAGGGACATCTCGATGAGGTCAGTGTACCCGACAAACGGGATGCGCCCACGGAGAACGCGCTTGAGCTTGAGCTCAACGGCGCGCGGCAGTACTTCGGGCAGGCGCGACTCTTCGTAGAGCCCCACCAACTCACGAGCCGTCTCTTCGAAGGTCTCGATGTCGGGGACCTTCGGGTCCCAGATCTCGATGTCCTGTGACATCTCTTGGAAGTGATCACTGATTGCGTCGTTCCCCAGGTCTGCGGGAGGCACGCGTTGCTCGTTGTCGATCTTGTACTGCAACAGGGTCTCGACGGCCTTGTGGATCAACCGACCGTGGCCCAGGTTCGAGGAAGGCGGCGTTCGTTGGTTTTCGACGTATCGACGCCGGTACCGCTCTCCGCACTTCTGGTACAGCCCCACCTGGGACACCGAGAGGTATCCACTGGGCAGGTCGTACACTTTGTCGTACTCCCCGAAATCGTGGTTGCGGCTGCGTCCACGTGATCGGGATGTGTCTTCGTCTTCTTCGTCTGTGATGTCGTCTGTCATAGGCCTTATTGGGTCACAAGGTCAGAGGGAAATGCGCTGGACTCGCCCGGAATCGGGTCTCGAGCCACCGCGGCTTCTTGGGCCAGCTCCTCGTGGAGCTGGGTGAATCGGCGTTGCCGTGTGTGGTCGTTCGGGTTCGATGCAGACGCATCTTCTTGGAGCGCCGCAACGGCGTCGGCAAAGCTGAGCGTCTCGTAAGAACCAGATGGCGCGCCAGTGCTCATGACACTGACAGGGCCACCGAGAGGCTCGGCGTCAATCGTAGGTTCAGGTTTCGGGGCAGGGAGGCGTGTCTCCGTAACGGCTTCGGAACGTGTCACGACAGTCTCGGTAGGTGTTTCTACGAAGACCGGGGTGGCTCGTTGCTTCTCAGCCAGGCTCTGAATCTCGAGCATGGTCTGCTGAGCGCTGCTACTCAACGCACGCAGGTCGTCGAGTCGTGACTCCAGCGCAATCTCTGTGTCGCGGGCCTGCTTCTCGATGTGAGAAGCGAAGCTACCGAATGCGCGCTGGGTCTCTTCTACCAGAGAATCGATCTTAATCTGGAGACGGTCTTCGACGGACTCAGTCGGCAGATCGTGCAGCAGAAGCTCTTCCTGCGTCATAGGCCGTACGGACACCTGATACCCCAGAGAGCTCTCATCGGGGTGAATGTCCTCGACGAAGTACCCCTGAGACTCGACGTGCGCTTGCACGAGCTCCTCAACAGCAGTGTCATCGAACGATAGGGTTGCGTGTAGCGTAGGGGGCATCGGATCTCCTA
>Ga0306909_100440_pt1 | contig 10173 bp, 9 predicted proteins | sample AntRauMFilla2697_FD_190439 | JGI IMG/M metagenome (GOLD analysis project Ga0306909, IMG submission 190439) | Saline lake microbial communities from Rauer Islands, Antarctica - Metagenome Filla 2 #697 (v2) (version 2) | ecosystem: Environmental > Aquatic > Non-marine Saline and Alkaline > Saline ... | reverse complement strand
TTTCTTCTTTTTCTCTCTCTCTCTCTCTCTCTCTCTCTCTCTCTCTCTCTCTCTCTCTCTCTCTCTCTCTCTCTCTCTCTCTCTCTCTCTCTCTCTCTCTCTCTCTCTCTCTGTCCTGGCTTGCTCTGGCCTCTTAGCCCTGCCATATAAAGGGGCCATCATAAAGCCTCTGTAGGGACCGTAAGGCCCCTCTTGAGGCTATAAGTTCCCTTAAGGCGCCTTATATAAGTTCCCTAAAGGTGCCCTCTTGAGGCCATAAGGCCCCTCTTGAGGCCATAAGTTCCCTTGGGGCCATCATAAGGCCTCTGTGGGGACCATAAGGCTCCTCTTGAGGCTATAAGTTCCCTAAAGGCGCCTTATGGCCCATAGGAGAGGATGTTCAGAATATTTTAGGATTTTGGGGTTCTAAGAATTGTCTTTGAGGCAAGGGTCCTATTTAGACCCTTAAGGGCATTCAGAAGTTTCTTACGGGCCTTTTTAAGGTCCTTAAGGGCTTTATTGAAGTCCTTACAGGCCTTATGAAGGTCGTCAAGGGCCTTAATAAAATCCTTAAGGGCCCCATGATGGCCCTTACTTAATGGCCTTATTGAGATGTTTAAGGGGCTTATCAAGGCCCTTGATCGTCTTATTAAGGCCCTTAAGGACCTAAGTAAGGCCCTCAATGGCCCTTAAGGGCCCTAGTCTCTTACCCCAGTTGAAGTGTACTCCTGTCATGCCATACTTGACGATAGCTTGCAATGGCAGACTCCAACATGAGGATGTTTGATGGATTGGCAGGGGGCCTAGGGGAAGAGCCAGGAGGAAGATGAGGAGGAGCATGGAAGAGTTGTAGGATCCATGGTCCTCCTGGCCCTTCCCTGGGCTTGCTGTCAATCCATCATGCCTCCTTAATCTCCTCCTTGGAATGATGAGCCCACGGGGATTACTAAAACTAGGGTTTGGGGAAATGTTGTCGGCCAAACATGTAATTTGTTTGGAGAGTCATTTATAAAACTATGTTGTCAAACTTTTATGATCACAATCCGAGCGCAACGAAAACGACCCAAACACTTCTTCAGTGCTAGGGTGTGATATTCACAAAAAATCATTTTTTATTCATGCTAACTAATTTTGCTATTCCTGTTGCTGTTTTTGCTGCTGCTCCTGCTGCAGTTTTTTACGTTCCTGCTACGACTGCTGCTCCTACTGCTACTGCTACTGCTACTGCTACTGCTACTGCTACTTCTACTGCCACTAATTACTACTGCTGCTACTGCTACTGCTGCTGCTGCGCGAGGCTATGAAAGGTCAGAAGTCGGAAAGGGACGTCGCATGAAATAAGAAGCAGGCCACGTTAGTGGCCGTTAGGCAAGCGAAGAAGCAGCCTCCTCATTTGAGGGGGCAAAAAGGGGTAAAGAACGGCACGTGCTGTCACTGAGGCCTTTGGCCACCAGAGGAGGTGAAGAGGACAAAAGCAAGCTAAAAGAAACGCCACACCTGTTAGGGTCGGACTGGGGTAAGAGACGAGGACCAGCGAGAGTCGCTCCTGTGCCTGTGAAACAGTGGGCAGCACTGTGAGACGCCGAACTCGTGGAACCCGAGACAGGAGAAAAACGGGGTAAGGTCATCCTGGGATCTCCCATGTGGTGACCAGTGGCGTGAAACGCATGAGCACTCAAGTCGTTAAAGGCCGCAGCGCACCCAATTGGGAGGGCGGAGATGCACTGACGTGTATCAGCAGAGCATTCATTGTCAGCACTTGAGACGACAGAAAGTGAATGGGGTAAGGTCCACCTGGGGTGACCCAGGTGCTGACCACAAGGCTGTAAGGCGCGCGAAGTCAATCCAAGCTGTGGAGAAGAAACGGTGTGGGGTAAGGAAGGGGGGACAAGTCGCGATGCAGCGGCGGCAGACCCCCCAAGCACCTCAGAGTGCGAGGAGGCCCATGAATTCGACACATCAGCACTGAAACGGGGTAACATGACTTGGGGATCACCCTGACACCGATTGACATGAGGAAGGGCACTCAGGCCCACCTCCGAAATGGGGATAGCGAGAGGAGGAACAAGATCATTGGAAAAATGAGTCACACTGTCCTGGTGCCCTGAGGCAGGGCCAGGAGAGAAACTGTCAGACGGCAAGTTAACCGGATCAGGTAAAAGTTGAGACCGTAAACCTGTGAAACTGGAGCTACTCTGGCGTAGGCTAGGAACGTCAGTGTGGTAATTGTCACTGGCTTCACCAGAGACGGGGTAAGAGTCGGCAAAGCGAGAAGCATTAGGTGGAGCAAGGGTAAGAGACTCACTGCAATGCGGATCAGGAATGTGTGTCAGTTCATTCGTGGGAGAACTTGAATGCCCAGCAAAGAAGGAAAAAGCACCTACGGGGTCAGAGTTGAGATCCAGATCTGGACCCCTAGCCAAGGAGGCACTAGCGGTGGAAAGGTCAGCGAGTAGCTGAGAAAAATCGAACCCAATGCCTGTGGCCGATGGACGCAAATTGTGAACATCTTGCGTACCAAGGCGGTAAGAGGACATGCGAAAATTGACGTCATTCACAGCAGAGTTGATTTGAGGGGCATGAAAAATGCCCTCAGAGGTAATGAGGCGGCCTTGAGATCCGTGGCACGCCGAGCGGAAGCACCTAGCAACACTCTTGGAGATGGCGCTGGATATGTCAACCAACCACTTGCCTTTGATATGGCGAGGCTGAGAAGACTTGTGCCTACCACTATCAAGTGCTTGCACAGATGCCGCGTCTCTATGAAATCCAGAAACTTGGAGCCAATTCGGCCGAGAGATTCGACGACACAGGGAACAACCTGCTTACCAGCCCTAGGATTGTAACGGTGAAACTTATCGTACTCGCCTCTACTTGCCGCGTGCCCGGGTTTCAAACAGGCTTGACCAGCATACCTGTGGGCGAATGGATTGCGAGCAGAGACATCGATAAGGTATTCCGTACCACAAGGGAGGTAAGCAATCATATCCAAAACAGCATCGGCGGAGTGCTCAGCCTCAATGGGATCATGGTCATCAGGGTCACAGGGAAGTGAGAGGTCAATTGCAGCGCTAAATTCTGGTCTTGGGGGTAGCGCCCATGTCTTTGGTAATCTGGACTACCTGCGCCGCCAGTGACTTGTGCAGCAAAGCAACACCTCCCCCAATTTTGCATGAGAGAAAGTCTGAGGTGGTAAGGGGAAGGCAGCATGTGCGCCCAGCCGCACTATTGTTTTGGCAGGATTCAGGCGCAGGAAGTGCAATGCCTAAACGAAGGGCAGCGGAAGTTTGGAAATCATGGTCATCCAAATGCAGGCAGTGCCTTTTGGACGTCTCTCGAAAGTGAGCCCCAGAGCCACGGCCAGCGCTTGACAGGAGGCGTGTTCGATCCCCAGGCTCCATTTCAGCCCACAAGTTCAGTGCGGTGCTGTGTTGTAAGGCGTTGGTGAGCCTACCCTGCAGCCCGAACACACATGCCGCAAGCGGCTCATCAAAGGGAAGGAGGGGAACGGGTGAGTATTGAGAGCAAATTTCACCAATGCCAGTGACGAAAATACATTGTCTGGCTAATTGAATGAGGGTAAGACGGGCAGAAGTGCAGTCAATTGCTCCAAACGCCTGCGAGCTGGTGAAGCCTTTCTTTGTAAGCCACTCAAAGGTAGGGCGCCACGATGCCGCTAGTGATGACAAATGAGCGACTTGTAGCTTGGCTGTAGGCGATGAGAGGAACATACCCCCAAAGTGGCCGGGGAGCTGTGCCTGTATCAATTGTTGAGGGGTAATGTTGGGTAGTCCAATAATTTTTCTCGCCACTTTAAAAAGCGTGTGCTGAAAACGGGTAACAATTTCACTGAGGTGCGTAGGGGCAAGTATGCGCATATCAAAATCCAGCCTCACCGCAAGGCTTCTGCACAATAGGAGCCATGCGGCATACTTAGTGGAGACAGAGAGAGGGGTGTCAACAAGGCGGGTTAATAGCTCTGCGTCAGCTGTTGCACTCTCAAGACGTGCAGATGCATCCGCTGTTAACGCAGCGCTGTGCGTGCTGTCAGTACGTACTGTTACAAATGTCGCAAGGTTGCCTGCAGCTGCAGTGCCCAGAATGGGCAACCCCCCAGTCACAATTGTCAAAGCCTCGGCAATGGAAGGTAAAGGGGGACTGTCGTCAGGAATCCACGCTTTACACTTGGTGGTTTCCACAAGTAAATTGAACTCACCAAGGGTGGACACATAAATCGGCCATACAACAGCAAACAAATTCTGATCAAAGGCCAGCACAACGTCATCCACAAACGCCAAAATGGTAATGCACTTCGCAGCGTCGGGAATCCCTGCAGCAGCACATTTTGAGATGAAGGTATCTAACACGTGACGAAGGAAAATGCAGAAGACTGCAGTTGACAGGCACTCCCCCTGGTACACTCCTTCACACGCAAAGAGGGTGTCAAAGGCGCCAGGGCCGCATGGGGTTTTTAAGGGGGTAGAGGAAACAAGCTAAGTGTTAGCCATGGTGGGGGCAAGGGCTGGTAAATGCTTCAAAAGAGCTGTGAGTGCGTGAAAACGAGGCACAGTGCCAAATGCGTTCTTGACGTCGGTAGCGACGAAGCACATTTTTGGGTTCAAGTGCGCCAACGCACGAACGTTATAGACGTATCTGTCAGCACCGGAAGCCAGGAGGGCGCCATATTGGAACGGGCCAACAGCTTTGACGATTTGTGACCTGTGCAGGTCCAAGGCCAACCCTGTGGCTAACTTGTGAATTGTTTCAAACAGGGTAATTGGGCGAACGCCGACACCAGATTTTTTACCCAACGGGGCCACGAGACCGTTTGTCCAGAAAACAACGGCGGCTTCCGAAATTTCACCTCGCATCCACATAAATGCCCAGTCCCGAACGACTTGAAGCCCCCACGGTGACTTTAGCATGAGGGTAACATGGGTGTTGCGCATTTTTGTGCAACCAGGCTGCGCAAGACCCTTCAAAGACCTCATGCGTTTCTCAACCATCTTAGTATTCAAGGACGCAAAGTTGTGCCTGTGGCCATTCTGTAACGTAGTAAGACACAACTGGCGGAGCCGCTCAGGAGGATGGGCAAGAAGGGGTTGGGTAATAAATGTAGCTGCGACTTTGTCAAATGTTTGTCGACTTGGAGGCGGACACGTGTCAACTTGAAGCGAGCGAAAGGCAAGTCCCCTCCCACCTGCAAGGGACGATTTGACCACCGCCTTAAGGCATTGCTTTTCCCACAAGCTCGACGTGCTGCGCTTTGGCCTTGACAACTGACATGCTGCTAGAAAGCCGTCCAAAAGAGGGACAAAGTTCCCACTTTCTGCAAATTTCAGCCGCCTGATGATTACTGTTCTGTTGGTGGAGCCAGCCTCGCCGTCACCAGGTAAAGATTGTATGTGTCTTGTGTCATGCAGCACGAGCACCGGCATAAACTGAAACAGTAGGGTGTATAACTGGATACATGACGAGCTGCCTTTCAGAATGACATTCATGTGCCAGAATGCGCTAGCGAGCAGGAGGCCCATGCGATGTCCAAGTCCTCCAGGTGGATAGTCGAGCACCGGCAATGGTATAATGTCAGGAATTTGGCGGAGTAGTGCGAGCACATGAGCATTGTATCTAGACAGCTCCCCGGATGATGTCACATTAACAAGGTCAGGAAGTAAAGAGCTAGGCAGTGACTGAGAATCAGTGTTGCGATGGGGTGCAGCACCCAGTGTGTATTACAAATCACTGGGCATTCCCACGAGGTTGGGCAGGTGAGAACTGGGGGCAAAGTTCTCAGGATCAAGAAAATCCGAACTTTGGAGGTGACCATCCGATGCCACCGGGTCGAAGGAGTGCAGGGCTCGTCCCCTGGCCGATCCTTGCAAAGCCGGCAGTCGGTCAAAGCATGCACTGCACATGCAATAAGGACACTTCAAGGTTCGACAGTGGTAAATGGACTGATCCTTAAGAATGCCCCTAGTTTGACACGCTGTATTAGAGCAAAAAATGTGCCTAGTGAAGCGATTAACATACCGATAAGACAGTTCCCCACATGGACAAAGCTTGACAACACGCATCCGCTGACACGCCTTAATTCTGCCTGGGTGTTGCGTGTAAGAAGGCTGATCCGAAATGGTCAAGGGCGGCAACAAGGATGATGCACTAATGCGCGATGTACTCTGGCTGTCCTGTGGTGTAAGCTGCGCTTGATTTGCACCAGAACCAGCAAACAGTGACCTAACCATTGCAGAGTCAGCCAAACGGGGCGACGGTTGAGCCTGTGCAGGAACAGGTGATTTGCAACCACGTGTAGGCAGGGTGTGACCAGCGCGGGGAGAAAGGCATGCATTCGGCGTGGAACAGCAAGCCGCCGCAGCATGCTGCGGCTCAGCACTGGCTGCCGTGCTGGATTTCGCCGGTTGTTTGGGAGACCGCACTGCCACGGCTCCTTGCGGTGTAGTGGGGTTAGTTAAGGGAAAGGTTTTAGGGCGCATGGGGCCCATTTGTGCTCCCAGACTACGTACTGTGAAGAACTGCTTTGGTGGGTTGCCGTGCATGGCTTTCCATTCCCTATTTTTGTCGCGTCTAGATGTAAACCACGCTGAAGAGTCAGCTCTGCCTGGAAGCTGAATTTGGCCAGGAAGAAAACATGTGCATGCCAACGTGAGCAAACAGGTCACTCGTTTCGCACAACCGTAGATTGAAGGAGGTAAGACTGAAAGGTGAACCTGAGGTCGGAATGAACATCCTGATGCAGTGGTTAAACCCCTTTGCCTTGTCTCCTCCTCAGTGTCGAGCCTCAAACTCACCATTGAATTGCGAGGAGGGCGTACCGTGTGTTTGTTATGTGTATCATCAAGAATTAATCCTCGCATGGAGTACGATGCACCTTGCCATGACTTAACAATAGTTCGGCAGAGGATTCCAAAGAGGAGGCCAATCTCTTTGCGAACACCGCTTCGGCGATTGCAAGTTAAGCAGAGCAGCAAGACTTTCTTTGAGAAAACTCTCGCGGTGTGCACCAGAAACTGGAATGTACACGTGGTCAGGTCAAGTGGGTAAGCGCAGCTAAGCGTGGACGTATTCGCTAGGGTAGAAATAGCAACAGCCAGCGATCTGCATCTTCGAGCTTCGGAGGATGTACATAGAACACTCCCTATAAGTGAGCATAGTGCATGTCGATCCAGAGCCACTCTAGACGATAAAAACGAGCGAGCCCGTGGGCTGAGCTCAAACATTTCTGGATATTCCCTCTTCAGCACAGGGGGGAGCACAAATACCGGGAAGACAGAAGAAGCATGTGAACCAAAAGAAAGAAGCAAGTCAGCAATGTCCACCTCAGAGCCATTCCACGATACAAAGATGTCCCTGCAAGTGGACCCCGTGTCTGTGGCATTTTCAATTCTATGCCACACACAGTTGACATCATGAAGAACAGTTGCCCTGGCCACCTTGCATACTTTAAGTAATGGAGCCATGCGTGTAGTAGGACACGCCAAATTGTGCACCATCCGTAGAATGTCCCTGAATGGTGATAGTGCTACGATGTGCAGACCTAAGTATCTACATTCCACGGCGCTTACCAGTTGTTCAAAACTGGGAAAGTCTCTCAACGCCTGAGTTGTTTCCACATGTGCACTGTGCAATAAATGCAATAACACGGAGTCCATTGGGACTTCTGCGATGTAAAGTAACCGTGTGGGATCTCATGGGATCGCGTTGGATCTCGTTGGATCTCATAGGATCTCATAGGATCTCAGGGGATTTCATGGGGTCTCCTGGGATCTCGTGGGATCTCGTGGGACCTCATGGGATCTCATAGGATCTCATAGGATCTCATGGCACCTCTGGGGCACCCCAGCCACCGGTGGGACCGCCGGAGCCAGGGGGGCGGGCACTTCTGAGCTCTGCAGCGCCTCCGGGGCGCGTCTGGGGCACCTCTCAGGCACCTCTTGGGCACCTCCAAGGCACCCCGGCCACCAGTGGGACCGCTGAAGCCGCTAGGGTTCCGGGCACCTCTGAGGCAGCTCTGACGAAGCTTCAAAGCACCTCTAAGGCAGCTCCAAGACACCCTGGCCACCAATGGGACCTTTGAGCACTTCCAAGGCACCTCCAGGGCACCCCCAAGCAACCACCAGTGGGACCAACGGAGCCGGGGGACCAACGGAGCCGGGGGACCAACGGAGCCGCCAAGGTCCAAGGCCGCGCGGCAACCCCAAGGCGCCTCTGAGGCAGCTCCAAGGCAGCTCCAGGGCACCTCTGAGGCAGCTCTAAGACAGTCTGGCCACCAGTAGGACCTTTGGGCACTTCTAAGGCACTTGTAGGGCACCTTTAGGAATCCCAGACACCAGTGGGACCAACGGAGCCGGGGGACCAACGGAGCCGGGGGACTAACGGAGCCGGGGGACCAACGGAGCCGCTAGGGTTCAAGGCAGCCTGGACAACAAACGAACACCAAATTTTGAAGACTTTTGGGGATGGAAACCCCAAGGAAACACACGGCACGCTGAGCTGAGTACCCTGATGCAATAAAATGCGGCGAAATCGAAGGACCAACGGAGCCGGGGGACCAACGGAGCCGGGGGACCAACGGAGCCGCTAGGGTTCAAGGCTGCGCGGCAACTCTGAGGGGCCTCTGAGGCAGCTCCAAGGCAGCTTCAGTGCACCTGTGAGGCAGCTCTAAGACACTCTGGCCACCAGTAGGACCTTTGGGCACTTCTAAAGCACTTGTAGGGCACCTTTAGGCATCCCAGACACCAGTGGGACCAACGGAGCCGGGGGACCAACGGAGCCGGGGGACCAACGGAGCCGGGGGACCAACGGAGCCGCTATGGTCCAAGGCAGCCTGGACAACAAACGAACACCAAATTTTGAAGACTTTTGGGGATGGAAACCTCAAGGAAACACACGGCACGCTGAGCTGAGTTCCCTGATGCGATAAAATGCGGCAAAATCGAACTTTTTGTTTCAACGTCTGCACCATCAGGCGGGGGGCCGGGCACGGGCAGGGCCGGGAAGGACCCCCACAAACTTCCAATTCTTCGGCCTTGCCCCGGGGGGAACCATCGTCCCTTTCACGCCCGCACACAGCTTCGCACGCACGCACGCACGCACGGCACCGCAACCGAAACCGAAACCGATTTCCCGGTTGGACACACCCCCCAACCTCCAATGTGTCCCTTAAGGGCCTGAATGTCTCCCTTAAGGGGCCTTAAAGGCCTTAAAGGTTCTGACAGCCTTAACAAGTGCCCTCAGGACCTTTTAAAGGCAGAGCTTTAAAAGACTTTTAAAGGATTTTACAAGACTTTTAGAGGCCTTCTAAAGGCATTTGAGGGCTTTTAGAAGGCATCGCACACCTAAGGGGGCTTATTGGAAACCCTTAACTCAGATCCTTAAGGGCCAGCAGGGCTTAAAATGACTTGCACGCCCTGGATCCCTATGAAAAACCTTTGTTTTGAAACCATGCGTTTTACCATTCACATTTTGCATATGAAATACAATGGTTTTGAAAGGATCCAGGGCCTGCAAGCTGTCTTAGGCAGTGGCCTGCTATAAGGCCATACCAGCCTCGCACACATGTCTCAAGGGCCTTAAGGGCCGTAAGGTCCCTCAAGGAACACATTGGATGGGTGCGACAGCTGCAATGCCACCAGAGCAGCTGCATGTCTTAGCGGTGCAGGAACTACTGCACATATGGTATCCAACACTGCAGCCGGTGCAAATAGCAGCACCCTCAGTAGCGCAGGATTCAGCTGTGGCAGCAGTGCCACCAGAGAAGCTGCATGTGTTAGCGGTGCAGGAACTACTGCTCAGGTTGTATCCAACACTGCAGCTTGTGCAAATAGCAGCAGCATCAGTAGTGCGATATGTACCTGAAGCAGCAGTGCCACTAGAGCAAGTGCATTTGTTAGCTGTGTAGCAGGTGACACTGAAATGGTAGCAAGCACTGCAGCCAGTCCAGATAGCAGCACCATCAGTAGTACAGGATGCACCTGTGCAGCAGTGCCACCAAAGCAACTGCATGTGTTAGCTGTGCAGGAAGTGCCACTGAAATTGTAGCCATCACTGCAGCCAGTGTTAATAGCAAGCACCTCTCTCTCTCTCTCTCTCTCTCTCTCTCTCTCTCTCTCTCTCTCTCTCTCTCTCTTTCTCTCTCTCTCCTTCTCTTTTTTTTTTTTTTCTTTTTTTCTTTCTTCT
>Ga0306909_100425_pt1 | contig 10489 bp, 23 predicted proteins | sample AntRauMFilla2697_FD_190439 | JGI IMG/M metagenome (GOLD analysis project Ga0306909, IMG submission 190439) | Saline lake microbial communities from Rauer Islands, Antarctica - Metagenome Filla 2 #697 (v2) (version 2) | ecosystem: Environmental > Aquatic > Non-marine Saline and Alkaline > Saline ... | reverse complement strand
CCAATATTTTTATTACTATCTTTGCCAAAATTATATAAATGGAATCCAAACTAACTATTAATGAACATGGTACTAAAGAATGGAAACTTCCTAATGGTAAATGGCATAGAGAAGATGGCCCTGCTTTTATGAATCATGCTAATACTAAAGCTTGGTACATAAATGGTCAATTACACAGAGAAGATGGTCCAGCAATCGAATATCTTGATGGTAACAAATATTGGTTTTTAAATGGTGTAGAATATAATGAGAAAGAATATAAGTATGAGATAAGGTCTAGAAAATTAAAACAACTACTATGAAAAGTAAATTAAGTATTGACACAAGGGGTAGTAAACGTTGGAAACTTCCCAATGGTAATTTACATAGAGAAGATGGTCCAGCAATTGAATATGGTAGTGGTGATAAAGAATGGTGGGTAAATGGTGAATTACACAGAGAAAATGGACCAGCAATTGAAGATGATGATGGGAGTAAATACTGGTACATAAATGGTAAAAGACATAGAGAAGATGGTCCAGCGATAGAATATTTAAATGGTTATAAATCTTGGTATATAAATGGTATTAACTATACTGAACAAGAATACAAATATGAGATAAGGTCTAGAAAATTAAAACAACTACTATGAAGTCTGAACTAACTATTGACCAGTATGGCACTAAAGTATGGAAGCTTCCTAATGGCATATGGCATAGAGAAGATGGTCCAGCAGTTGTGTATCCTAATGGTTTTAAGTGTTGGTATATAAACGGATTAAGACATAGAGAAGATGGTTCAGCAATTGAATATGGCAACGGTATTAAGAAATGGTATCTAAGTGGAATAGAGTATACTGAACAAGAATATAAATATAAGACAAGGTCTAGAAAATTAAAATTATTATTTCATACTCTATAATAATAGTTTTTATTTACTATCTTTACCAAAAATATTACTATGGAATCTAAATTAACTGTTTATGATAATGGTACTAAAAAGTGGAATCTTCCTAATGGTAAATTACATAGAGAAGATGGACCAGCATTTGAACATGTTCATGGGACTAAAGTATGGTATACAAATGGTAAAAGACATAGAGAAAATGGTCCAGCAATTGAATATGGCAACGGTATTAAGAGATGGTATATAAATGGTGTAAGTTATACTGAACAAGAATATAAACAAGAAATGATGTCTAAGAAATTGAAACTATTATTGAAATAACCTCAACAATAAAATATGAAAAGTATTGATAAAAAAGGTAATATAGTATACAGAAATAGTGATGGGTTATTACATAGAAAAAATGAACCAACAGTTGAATGTACTGATGGATGTAAATATTGGTATATAAATGGTCAGTTGCATAGAGAAAATGGGCCAGTAGTTAAATTGGGTAATCATATTAGGATTTGGTTTTTAAATGGTGTCAAATATGATGATTATGATGAATACCGAAGAGAAATTCAAGATAATTTTCCTAAGAAAAAAAAAAGACTGTTAAAATAAATAAAAGTGGTATTAAAATTAAAACAAGTAAAAATGGTACTAGAGAATGTTTTTTAAATGGTGAATTACATAGGGAAAATGGTCCAGCAGTTGAAAATATAGATGGTGGCAAACAATGGTATCTAAATGGTATACCAATCTATAGTGAACAAGAATATAAAAGTGAATTGCGTAATGTGAAAATAAATAAATTATTAAAATGAAATCTAAACTAACTGTTTATAAAAATGGTGCTAAATATTGGAAACTTCCTAATGGTGTTTACCATAGAGAAGATGGTCCAGCCATAGAGAATAGTGATGGTTATAAATGTTGGTATCTAAACGGTGTTAATTACACCGAACAAGAATATAAATATAAGACAAGGTCTATAAAATTAAAACAATTATTACAATAAAGTTTAATGTAATTAGTGATTATTTCATTCAAAAATTAGTTTTATTAAAGTCTAAATACAACTTAAAATATATGGATTTAACTAATCATAAAAATTATGGTTTAGTAAATGGTGAAATTAAATTGATAGATTTTGGCTTAACGTATTGGTATATGGTGCGTTGCTTTTCGCAATGCAATATATACCGTGTTGTACATCTGTATTGCGGTTAAATAAAAACAAACTTTAAATTTATGAACAAAATTAGTAATAATATTTTTTTTAGCGATGGCAAAATGGCTGACGATAGGAAGACAAATAACCTATTGTGGTTTGGTAACTGCTTAGAAGAAATGAAACGAATACCTGATAAAAGTATTGACCTTATTTGTTGTGATTTACCTTATGGAACGACTGCTTGTAGTTGGGATACAATTATACCTTTTGAAAAACTTTGGAAAGAGTACAAAAGAATTATTAAAGATAAAGGTGTAATTGTATTATTTGGCTCTGAACCATTTTCTACACTTTTAAGAGCAAGTAATTTAGGTTGGTATAAATACGATTGGATTTGGGAAAAGAATAATGCAGGAAACTTTCAATTGGCAAATTACCAACCTTTAAAAGTACACGAAAATATATCTGTTTTTTATAACGAAACACCAAATATGCAATTTTCTGAGATTATGAAAAGTAATATGGAACGACTTAACTTAAAACAAATTGACGTTTCAAGATTACAATTATCTAAAAACGGAAATATAACAGGTTGGGTTACAAATAAATTAAACGGTTCTCAATTACCTACAAAAGAACAATGGATCAAAATATGTAAATTATTTGGTATTGATGATAATTATGATGAAATATTAAACAATATAAAAAGCGTTACTTATAACTTGAATTTACAAGACACAGACATTAAATGTAGTAATAAAGGCAAGGCAGGTAGTTTAGGGCATTTATCTTCTGAAAGTAAAAGAGATACTTACACTCAAACAAAAACAGGCTATCCTAAAAGTATATTAAAATATAACAGGGAAAACGATTACCATACAACTCAAAAGCCATTAGGATTGATTAGGTTTTTTATAGAGACGTACTCTAATAAAGGGGAAACTGTTTTAGATAATACTTGCGGAAGTGATACAACAGGAATTGCAAGTTTTGAACTTGGTAGAAATAGCATAAGCATTGAGAATGATTTGTCTATTTATAACCTTGCTAAAAAAAGAAGGGAAGAAAAAAATATTATTACGGTTGATATGCACAAACCTTTAAATGAAGCAGGGACTTAGCCATATTGTGTACAACAACACTATATGACAAATCTAAATATGAAAAACTAATGTAACACTTACACATAACGGATGGTGCTATGTGCTGTGCGGATTTAACCAATGAACTACCTACGAAGAACTAATCTTTTTTATTTTTGTTGGTCGGAATATTAAAAACCGAATATTTATATATAAATTAAACTATTTAATAATATGAAATTAAGGAAATTTATAGCAAGCACAATAGGAGAATATTTGAATGAAAATATTCAAAATGATGAAAAACTTATTTATAAAATAAAACAATCCTTGGTAATGATATATGATTTTTCAAAAGGAACATTATTTGATTATATAAATTGGGATGATGTAAATGATGTATCTACGGATGCTGATGAATGGCGTTATAATTAAAAGTAGGTGGATTTTTCTTTTAAAATTTATAAATATTGATTAGAGGGATGAAAGGAACACTTATACTGAGCAAGAATATAAAGTTAAGACAAGGTCTAAGAAATTAAAAAATTATCACTCCTTTTTATACACAGTGTATTATTTAGACAAACTTTAATTTTGAAAACTAAATAATTTTTATTATATTTGTACGAGAGAAATTTAATTAAAATATATTATATGAAAAACAAGATTAAAGAACTAGAAGAAAGAATACAACAAGAGATTTGGAGATTGCAAATGATATGTTACCCAACTTCAGATACAGATAATGAACTACATAGAATGCAGAAAGAGTTAAAGGAACTAAAAAGTTAGTATTGTTACTAACGGACGAGTGTATGAAAAGTAGCCCATACACGGACGCCCAGAATTATCACAAAACTTAAATAGGCTATTTTTTATACACATTGTTAGCGTTCGTTTTTGAGCGTTGGCATCAAACAAAAATAAGATGAAGAATATTAAAAATTTAGAAGTAATACAGTTAAACACGAACAAAGAAGGTAATTTAATTGCAACTATTAGTTACCAAGACATAACAGTAGAAGACTTGAATAATGGTTATGCAATAATTGATGTACCTGTAAATGTAAGAGCGTTGCAATTAAGTTCAAGAGATAATGTGCTTGTAGACCAGTCTGTAAAAGGTGAATGTGTAGCGGTGGCAAATGAACGCTAACGCTTACGGCTATGAAGTGTTGCCGATAAGAAATACACTTTGAATTAATCAACGGACTTAGCAATAATTTATAGCCGTTGTTAGCAATATTTTAAAATTATGGACGGTAAAAAACTAATTGAATATATTTGCGTGTTGTTAGACAACCAAGATAAAAGACTACACGATTCTAATATTATAATGCAGCTTAGAACAATGACACAGCACGAATTAACAACCTTAGTAAACAAGGACAAGTAATAATTTTTATTGTTGCTAACGGAATGAATAAGAATAGTAGCGATTAAAAAAAACAGAAATTATGAAAATTAGAAATTACTTATATTGGGCGAAAAACTTAGTTAATATGCTATGGTGGAAGCTATTATTTTTATTTGGTGTTAGGCGTAGTGCGTTGCCTATACCTAAAGGAATGTACTGTTATAGCCCTGATATAGAAAAGAACAAAGCAAAGAAAGACTTTAGTACATATTATATAAACCCTTGCAAATATTACAAAACTTTAGGGCGTAGATATAATGGATGTAGTTACTTAGGAATAATTACTGATGATATGACCTTTGATGACCAATGTAAAATGTGTGGCGAGAATTATGGTGATGAAGACGAATAGCATTACGCCTAACGACGGTTTGTATATGGTTTTGTAAGCCATAGCAGAAATTTACAATTAAAAACGAATATTAATTAGGCTTATAAACTATATACATTGTTGTGTGTAGTAGGGGTTTAAATAAATGAATTATGAATCAGATATTGATATGCTTTTTATTGCAGTTTGTGTTGTTTATACCATTCTATTTTATTTGGAAAAACGACTGCCAAAAGATAGGTAAAGACAACTTAGCAGTAAGTTTGGAGGAAAGATTTTTGTATTGGTTACTTCTCTGCCCAATTTGGTTAATTGAAATAGTATCGTAGCTATTACACACAATGATAAGGCTATGCCAAGTTTGGCTTTAAATGATATTAATTATAAAACATACACAAAACTATGAATACTGTAAAAAAGATTAGAAATGCACACGCTGCCAAATTTGGTATAGGTAATGTTAGCAGTAGTTTTTACTCGCTAATAGACAAATTGGAAGAACACGCTAAACTTAAAAACCCACAGTTAAAAGACTGGGATTTAGACACCTATTATGATATTGCATTTGCTTGGGTTGGAAAAGATAAAGAATTGAAAAAGAAAGTTGACAGCCTTGATTTTGGAACACAAACCTAAATTACTGCTAACGTTTGGGCTATGAATAGTAAAACCCGATAGCGAAGGAATGGGAGTAAGCCGAAAAGCCCATATAGAGTAGGCAGTAACCATTGAAAATATAGAAAAATTGTAACTTATTTTAACAGAAAATACCTTGTGAGTTTCGGCTCTTACTTGCTGTCTGAAAAACGAAAAAGCCGAATTAGTGAATTAAACCAAAACAATGTCACACACGCTGACATAGAAAATTGGAAGTACGAACAGGAAAATAAAAAGCCTGATAAAGACTAATTCACTTTAGCGGTGCGGTGGCAAGGGTTTTATTATTTATAGCCCTTGTTACCAAATCGTTTTAATGTTTGCTAACGTTTGGTATATGATTTCGGTTGTTTTTCACAACTGAATTATATACGGTGTTATGTACTGGTGCGGTGTTTTACCACAAAAATTGATTAAATGAACGAAACTAATAATTTTTAAAAATGAGCGATAGTAAATATACTTTTGAAAAAAGCAAAATAATACAAGGTGATTGCCTTGAAAAGATGAAACTAATACCTGATGGTAGTATTGACTTGGTAGTAACTGACCCACCATACGAAATTGAGACTATGAAACCATACTTTGATGAAATGTTGAGATGTTTAAAAAAAGATGGTTCTATATATGTATTTGGTAATAAAAATATGATTGCCGAACATTGGTTTTCACAAATGAAAATTGATAAGAAAGAATTGTTAGTGTGGCATTATAAAAACTCACCCAAACCAAAAGGTAGATGGAGAATGAGTATGCAACCTATTATTTATGGATATAGACCAAATTCATATTTTAATGAAGATGCTGTTAGAGTTGAATACAAAGAAAGCACCAAAAAGTTAAACGGTAGGATTAGACCGAGTAGTGGTAGAATGGATAAATGTAGTGCTTACGACACAAGTAAAGGTGCTTTACCAAGGGATGTAATTGAAAGACCTGCATTGCTTGGACATTTAGCAAAAGAAAGAGTTGGACACCGTGACCAAAAACCAAAAAGTATTGTGACTGATTTGATATTGGCAAGTAGTAAAGAGGGTGATTTAATACTTGATTGTTTTGGTGGTAGCGGAACTACTTTTGAATGTTCTGTTGAAAATAACAGAGATTGTATAACAATTGAGAAAGATGATATTAATTGCGATATGATAAAAGAGAGGGCAGGGAAGATTTTTGAAAATTATGGAATTGACCTACAACCTTTATTAGATTAACGAATATAGTGATTGTACATAACGTTTAGTGTATGAAACGTAGCCATAGCACAACGCTTGATATAACCCACAGACCTTAATTGGCTATGTTTTATACACCTTGTTATAACCAGTACGGTAAATTTACACAAATGCTTATTTGAAACACAAAACAAAAACTTTTAAAAATGTGTGGTGGGAATTTTAAATCTGAATATTTATATATAAAGTAAAATATATGACCAAAGATATGAAATTACGTAAGTTTATTGCTACCACCATAAGGGAATATTTAAATGAACAAATGAGTAACAATAAAGAATTTATAGCATACCACTCAACAAATTCAAAAATTGATGACTTTGATTTTGATAAGATTGAATTAAAACCAAATTCATCAACGAGAATAGATGGTATATTTTTTAGTAATATACCACAAACATCTTGGGGGGATTACGTATATAAAGTGAAAATAATTTCACAAAACCCAGCAGTTTTTGATTTGAGTAAGAGTAGATTAGATAGTTTAGGAATACAAGAAGCATTTGACGCTTTATTACGTGGTGAAACTTCATACATTATTTATGATTTAGTTGAATATGGTGGTATGGAACAAGAAGATGCTGAAAATTTAGCAGAAGAATGGACAGGATTGGATTTAATTGTAATTACAAACCAAGTATACGGAAAACATGACACTGAATATATTGTACCTGACCGATATTATAATGGAAATTCTGCTAAAATTATTAATTTAGAAGTGGAGAATTTTTAAAAGTTTTTGAAAGAAAATCCTAATTAAAACGTATTATGTAGTATTGGTTATAACAATGGTATATAAGCAATATATATTATACTGAACTAGACCATAGATATAAGACAAGGTCTATTACTACATTAAAGACATTCTAATACATTATAAATAAAATATTACATACTCATACTAAAAAGATGTTATAACGCATTAAAACGTCTTATAGAATAACATCCGATGATGTGTTGATGTATTTTAATAGATAAAATCCTTGATAAAAAAGTTAATGAAAATAAAGTCTAAAATCACTTATAATAGTTTGAAATATTATCTTTTATATAATTTTTAAGTTTATTTAATTCGTCTATATTAAATTTTGATATAAAACCCTCTTGAACATATTCATAAAATATTTTTTCAGTAACAATCCTATGCTCAGGTTCATTTACATACTCAGAATGTTCATTTTCTATATCATCTAATGTTATCAATCCACTTGCATCAAAATAGTTTCCATTCTTATCTTTACCATAAGCATGAACCAAAGCATTGCCATATTCAAATCCATTATCTATTTCAAATTCCACATTATTATCAATGAAAAAATACATATCATAACCTAATGTTTTATGTAGTGCTAATGCAAATAATTCACATTGACCATGTTCATAATAATCTATATAATTATTTTCATTAATAAATTCTTTAAAGTTTTTAACATAATCAGTAGCTTTTATCATATTAAATTATATATTAAATATTAAAATCACTTACAATAGTTTTAATTTATTATCTTTGGTAAAATATTAGTATGAAGAGTAAATTAACTATTGATAAATATGATACTAAAAGATGGAAACTTAGAAATGGTGAACGCCATAGGGAAGATAACCCAGTAGTTGTGAGGAATGGTTATAAATCTTGGTGGTTAAACAATATATATTATACTGAACAACAATACAAATATGAGACAAGGTCTATTACTACATCAAAGACATTCTAATCCATTATAAATAAAATATTACACACTCACACTAGAAAAATGTTATAACGCATTAAAACGTCTTATAGAATAACATCCGATGATGTATTGGTGTAGTTAACCAGATAATATTTCTGGTATGTAAAGCTAATAAAATATAAAGTCTAGAATCACTTATAATAGTTTTAATTTATTATCTTTGCCAAAATAATCCATATGAAACCTAAATTTACTGACAGTGGTGGTGATAAATACTGGAGACTTCCTAATGGCAAAAGACATAGAGAAGATGGTCCAGCAGTTGAATATATTGGCGGTACTAAATCATGGTGGATAAATGGGTTAAGACATAGGGAAGATGGTCCAGCTATTGAATGGAGTCATGGTTATAGATCCTGGTATTTAGATGATATTCATTATACTGAAATAGAATATAAGTATGAGATGAGGTCTAGAAAATTAAAACAATTACTATGAAATCTAAGTTAATTATTAATGTATTCGGTACTAAAGAATGGATACTTCCTAATGGCTCAGTGCATAGAGAAGATGGCCCAGCAGTTGAACATACTAATGGAACTAAATATTGGTATATAGATAATGAATTACATAGAGAAGATGGTCCAGCATGTGAAGGTAGTGGTGGTGGTAAATGGTGGTATCTGAATGGTCAGTTGCATAGAGAAAATGGTCCAGCTATTGAATATAGATATGGTGATAAAGAATGGTATATAAATGGTATAGAATATAGTGAAGAAGAATATAAATATGAGATGAGGTCTAAGAAACTAGAAAAATTACTATGAAATCTGAATTAATTATTGATAAATATGGTGTTAAAAGATGGTATCTAAATAGTGAGTTACATAGGGAAGATGGTCCAGCACTTGAATGGAATAATGGTCGTAAGGAATGGCATATAAATGGTCAATTACACAGAGAAGATGGTCCAGCAATTGAAGGTAATAATAATAAATATTGGTATATAAATGGTAAACAATATACTGAACCAGAACACAAACATAAGATAAGGTCTATTAAATTACTTAAACTACTTAAATAACCTCAACATAATGATATACATGAAATCTAAACGCATTAATGGACATGGGTATGAAGAATGGAAACTTCCCAATGGTAAACTACATAGAGAAGATGGTCCAGCATATGAAGGTATTGATGGTTTAAAGTCTTGGCATATAAATGGTCAATTACACAGAGAAGATGGACCAGCAATTGATAATGGTGATGATTATAAATGGTGGTATCTAAACAATGTAGAATATACTGAACAAGAATATAAACGTAAAACGAGGTCTAGAAAATTAAGTAAACTACTCAAATAATATTTTTTACTATCTTTGCCTAAATTATATACATGAAATCTAAATTAACTATTGATAAATTAGGTAATAAATTTTGGAAACTTCCCTCTGGTAAATTCCATAGAAAAGATGGTCCAGCAATTGAATATAGTAATGGTAATAAATATTGGTATATAAATGGTAAACTACATAGAGAAAATGGACCAACATGTAAATGCAATAACGGTTACAAAGCATGGTATATAAATGATGTGGAATATAAAGTTAAGATGAGGTCTAAAAAATTACTTAAACTATTGAAATAACCTCAACAATAATAAATATGGACTCTAAATTAACTATTGATAAATTAGGTAATAAATTTTGGAAACTTCCCTCTGGTAAACGACATCGTGAAGATGATCCAGCAGTTGAATGGGGTAATGGTGATAAATCTTGGTGGTTAAATGGTCAATTACATAGAGAAGATGGGCCAGCAGTTGAATATAGTAATGGAAATAAAGAATGGTGGTTAAGTGGTCAATTACATAGAGAAGATGGGTCAGCAGTTGAATATAGTAATGGAAATAAAGAATGGTGGTTAAATGGTCAATTACATAGAGAAGATGGGCCAGCAGTTGAATATAGTAATGGAAATAAAGAATGGTGGTTAAGTGGTCAATTACATAGAGAAGATGGGCCAGCAGTTGAATATAGTAATGGGAATA
>Ga0306909_100424_pt1 | contig 10536 bp, 2 predicted proteins | sample AntRauMFilla2697_FD_190439 | JGI IMG/M metagenome (GOLD analysis project Ga0306909, IMG submission 190439) | Saline lake microbial communities from Rauer Islands, Antarctica - Metagenome Filla 2 #697 (v2) (version 2) | ecosystem: Environmental > Aquatic > Non-marine Saline and Alkaline > Saline ... | reverse complement strand
TGAAGCCTAGGCATTTTGCTAGCACCTGTCCTATTGCAGGCACACCATAGCCGACGGAGATTCGATCTCAGATAAGTTCCAAGGTAGCTGAGCGTTGAGGCACTCATTGATAGCTACGGAGCTTGTTTATCTGACATCTGATCCATAAAGGATTAAATAAACATCGATTGTTAGAGGAAGCATCTACAGAATACGATGCCTGGAAGAAGCCAGGGAAGAACTGGCGGTCGCGGAGGCCGCAGCGGCAGACCTGTTCAACAGACTGGCCGAGGAACATTTGTCAAGAAAACTGCAAAGAAAGTGCAGTATCACGACAAGAACCCTGATCGCACATATGATCAGGTGAGTATCTTTCTAAAAGAAGCGATTGCACTCAAGGGTATGGACTACGTCGAAGATATGACGAGCACCATCAAGGCTCTTGAACATATCGACTTCGATGTCCTAAGAGGAACAAGAACGGTATACGTCCCAACAACAAGAACTGAGGACACAGAGACAAGGTCTACAAGACAAAGACATCTCGATGAGGATTTCAAGACGCTTTCCTACAAAGTGGACAAGCAAGAAAGAGCCTACAACACCAACAAGTTCCAAGTGGCTGCTATCATTACTACGCGTTTCATTACGGAAAGTATGAGAGATAAGCTCACTATGGAATCAGACTGGGACGACATTCAATCGGACCATGTCAAACTACTTACAAGAATCAAGAAATTCATGTCTATTACTGATGAGACTGAATGGCAACACTTTGGCCTGATGGATTCTATGAAGAAGTTCGCGAACTGCACCCAGAAGAACAACGAATCTGTTAATGAATACAGGATTCGTTTCGAGTCTCAAGCAGACCAAATGTTCGAAATACTGGGCCCAGACGTTCTACATTGCTATGCAACCAAGACTTTGGGATACGCGGATATTAACGATCCAGACAAAGCCGAATTGAAACAGATGCGTGAAGAATATCAAAAAGAAACTTTGGAAACATTTAAAGCAAGTGCGTTCCTGTACAACTGCGATCGGCAGCGTTTTCAATCTATGATTGATCGCGCAAACCGTACTTATGGTTTGGACCATAAGGACTATGATCAAAGAAATGAGTACCCTACATCCGTTGACCAAGCGGCCAAGGCCATGATCAAACACAAAGTGGACAATGCCAAGAAACATACCCACTCTAATACAAGAAACACGCAAAGGAACAATACACCACCTGCAACTACTAGCGGCGGAACTGATGGAGTGAGCAATGCACAGACGGCCCCCACAAGAACAAGAGCTCGAGGCGCTGATCAAACGCGAAACTGTTACTGCTGTGGCAGCTCTTCACATTTGCTTCCAGCTTGCCCGGAGCGTGATACTCGTCCGAGAGCACAATGGAAGGAGGAATCATTCTTCAGACCTCCAAGAACAGGTCGATCTAATTTACAAACCGCCCCTGGGACTGCATCTGCGACCCAGAGTGACGCGGGGTCTAGTGCTCAGTCGAGCATTACACCAGGAACACAGACCCAACCGAATCGCAGCTTTATGCAAGCCGCAACAGTTGGAAGGAGTGGTGGTACCTCAGCGACCGACATAACTGGTGCGTTCACACAACAAAGAACCCACCATGTTGCACGGGCACGCTATGAAGGAAGAGATAGAATCACGGGATGGAATCTGGCACAAGTTCGTGTGCGTCCTACCCTGAAACAAGAACCACTTTCGAAGTTCGAAAGAGGTGAGAAACTAATGGAAAAGTGGCACTCTCAGCTAGCGTCTGCGGGTGAATACAAGGACGATGGTAGTATTGTGAGCGATGCAAGCTCCAATATGCAAATCTACAAGTCGACCTCCAAGATGGATTCATTGAAACATTGTTCACAATGGACCAAGGATAACAAGAAGCCTTTCAAATCCAATGGAAGCAAACACTGGGATATTGATCTTGGTGTGCATCTTGATTCCGGATCCACGTTCAGCCTACGAATGAATGAGGACTATGCCAAGCCAGGAACTGTTACCGATTTGGACTACATGTTCAACTATGGAACAAACACTGGACAACGCGATCTGCACCAACAGATCGAATCAAATATTATCGAAGGACACACTTGCATGCTCGATACGGAAGCGCAATGTAACCTTGATAGTCTATCTGAGCTTGTGAGGCTCGGATTTCGTGTCCGAATGGATACAGATGATGAAAATTCCTTCCTCGTGACGAAGGGAACTCAAAGAATTAAGTATGAATTTCGCAACGGATTGTATACGCATGTGCCCGAGGGTAATAGCGAAAGCGACCAAGGATCAGAATATTCGGGATTAGAATATCGCGAATGCGGAAATGATGACTGCAATGGCATCGGTATTGCTCACGAACGTTGTTCCATTTGTGGAGTTATCAACGTTGGTAGAATTTTAAAAATTAGCTATTCCGGTTCCGACTATTGTGGCATACAGACAGTAAGGGAAAATGTCGAAGGATTTACGGATAAGCAAGTGGAAAGAGCTACCCGTGCGAGAGAAGTGTACCATACTGCTGGTGCACCTGGTATAAGAGCGTTTCGTATTGCGGTGAGATCTGGATTGTTCAAGAACTGTAATATAACTGAGAGTGATATAACTCTTGCAGAAAAGATTTATGGACCTGGATCTTCGGTGCTAAAAGGAAAAATGAAGCGTCCTACGCCACAAGGTATCAGAGAAGATGAGATTGAGATCCCACCGGAACTCACTATGCACAACTTGTTTGTGGATATGCATATTGATCTCGTTTTTATCAACAACACTTTCGGTCTCACTGCCATTGATGGTAGCGTACGATATCGAAGTTTTGTTGCATTGCGCTCGAGAAGCGCTACAGCGTTGTATGATGCGATTGATAAATGCTTTCGTGTATATAATGCTCGAAATTTCACAGTTAAAAAGATTTATTGTGATGGAGAGTTTCGCCCGGTATTTGATCCCGTGAAGGACGAACTCAAGGTTCATATGAACTATGCAAGCAGGGGCGAGCATGATCCCAAAGCGGAACGGAACAACCAACATTTGAAGGAATTATTTCGTGTGCATTACCATCGCATGCCATTTAAGGCGATTCCAAGAAAAATAACTGAAGCCTTGGCTTACTATTGTGCGAAAGTTTCTAACTATTATCCAGCCAAGGGTGGACTGTCTTTGTATTACAGTCCCTACATGATTATGCATCAACGAATGGTCGATGCGTCTAAAGAACTTGTTGCAGAAGTTGGATCGTACGTGCATGGATTTGGCCATGATACAAAAAGCAACATGGCTGCACGAACTATTGAAGGAATTTACCTGGGACCTACCGATGATGTTCAAGAGGGGCATCGCATTTGGAACCTGGATACCAAGGCTGAGGGCTCCAGAGCCCACATCAGAGTGCTCCCTATGACTGATCAAATCATTCGGATGGTAGAAGAAGAAGCACGATTGGAAGGAGTGACGGAACTCCGCACATACACCAAGAGAAATGGCGAGCTAATCCTCGATGCGGATTTGCTCGAAGGAGTGGACCCAGATGAACTGTGGGACGAAGATTATTCACCGAATGAAGAAACTGAAAAGTCGAGTGATACAACCCTCCGAAACGAAAATATCACGTCTGAAGAAATAGACGAATTGTTACTGGATGCCGAAGGCGACATCATGGAAGCGAGAAGGATGAGAGCAGCACCTGAGAGAGGTACTATTGATTTCAGAGATGACGAACGCGATGACGCTGTATTCGACGAAATGTTTGAACGAATCAGAGAAAGGCAAGAAGCTGAAGATGAAATAGATGAAGATTTTCTGTCTGATATCGACGGCGATTATGAAAGTGATGAAGATGATGAACTTGACAGCGAAGAAGCTGCACAGATGCTAGACGAGCTAGCAGCCGAGTTAGTTGAACTTGGTAAACCTGATGAAGAAGAAATCGAATTCGACTTCGATGAAGAAGACGAAGACGAAGAAGAAAATGAACCTGAAGACGTAAGCAACTTGCAGACGATTGGAGAAACCAAGTCGAGCGATAACTTTCGACCAGGAGTGAGATTTGAAGAGACGGAAACGTCCGAACCGAGCATGAACGAAGTAAAGAAGAGAAGCTACGATGATGACGGTATCGAAGTGCCGAAGAAACGAGTACTTCGTCCAAGGAGTGGGAAATCGTTTTATTCTAACGAAATGAAGATGAGACCCACTGACAGATATCGGAGAGAAAGACCAAGATATGGCCAAGCGTATCTACAAAGGAAGAAAACGCCCAAACCAAACATCTTGCGAAACAGACGTGCCATGAGAAGAAAGGTACGAATGAAACGACTTCGAGTTTCGTTGTATCAAGCAATAAAAGAACGTATTGATGCACGAAGGAAAGGTAAAGTTCAAAAGGTTGACAATTTTGTTGAGTCGATCAAAGAACGAATGCACAATCTCGCATTCCAACAAGTCGGAAATGCGAACAAAGGTGAATATGACGTGGACGAAGCTTTAGTGGTCGCGCGTGTAATTCAACAGATTCGTGATGGTGTCAATGGTGGTGTAAAAGGACAAGACGGAGTCTCGTTTATTCAACAGTACTACTTGAACAAAGGACTGAAGATATTCAAAGAGCGTGGTAAGGACGCTGCTATGAAGGAGCTTGATCAATTGGTTAAGCGCAGTTGTTGGACACCGATCAGTATTAAAGATCTAAAAGAGTCTGAGAAAAAGAAGGCAGTAGATGCAATGATGCTACTGGCCGAAAAGAATGACGGCGTAACAGTCAAGGGACGTTGCGTATTTAAAGGCAATGAAACCAGAGATTGGTTATCAAAAGAGGACACAGCGAGTCCTACTGCATCGCACGAAGCAATTATATGCACGGGTGTGATTGACGCTCACGAAGGTAGAGCGGTCATGTCGATGGATATTCCTAACGCGTTTATTCAGACATTGATGCCCGAACAGGGAGAAGGCGAAGATCGAGTGATAATGAAGATTACTGGATTATTGGTCGACTACATGATTGATTTGGACCCAACTTATCGGGACTATGTGGTATACGAAAATGGACGTCGAGTGATCTATGTTGTGATCCTCCGTGCTATTTATGGGATGTTGCAGGCTTCTTTGCTATGGTATCGAAACCTGAGAGCATCGTTGGAAGAATATGGATTTGTTTTTAACCGGTACGATCCGTGCATTGCAAATCGAATGATCAATGGAAAACAGTTGACTATTAGATTCCATGTTGATGATGTGCTTGCGAGCCACATGGAACAAGCAGTCCTCGAAGATTTCTTCACTTGGATAAATGAGAGATACGGCGGACTGAAGGAAGTGACTTGTACAAGGGGACGAGTGCACACATATCTTGGAATGACATTGGACTATTCGAAGAAAGGAAAGTTGAAGATCCGAATGAACGATTATGTCGAACGGATGCTTGATGAATTCACTGTGAAGTTCAAGGAAAGTGATTCACAGGAAACTCCTGCTGGTAATAACTTACTGGAAGTAGGAAAAGGAAAAGATTTGGACAAGGTATATCAGACTGAATTTCATAAGTTTGTTGCCAAGAGTTTGTTTCTGTCGAAGCGTGCGCGTCTGGACATTTGTCCGACCGTTGCAATTTTGGCGTCTCGAGTCCGAAATCCCAATCAAAGTGATTGGCATAAACTCGTGAGGATGATGCGATACCTTCATTCTACGAGAAAGTGGCATCTGACATTGAGTGCTGATAATTTGAATGTTATGAAGTGGTTTGTCGATGCATCGTTTGCGGTTCATCCTGATTTTAAAAGTCATACTGGAGGTGTGATGACAATGGGTGGAGGTGCAATGCAAGCTTTGTCTAAGAAGCAGAAGCTCAACAGTCGAAGCAGTACGCATGCTGAATTGATTGGAGTCGATGATGCGATCACACAAGTATTGTGGACGCGACTGTTCATGGAGGAACAGGGCTATCCAATCGAAAAGAATATCTTGTATCAAGATAATATGAGTTCCATTCTACTTGAGAAGAACGGAAGATCCAGCGCTGGCAAAAGAAGCCGGGCACTGAATATTCGTTATTTCTTTGTCACTGACCAAGTCGAAAAGGGAACGTTGACTATCGAACACATGCCTACTGATGATATGTGGGGCGACTACATGACCAAGCCGTTACAGGGCGAAAAGTTTCGCAAGTTCCGGGCTTTGATTCAAGGTGATCAAGAAGACTAGTTCTTCTGGTTGTCGTGTGTCGAATGGTATTTGTTATATATAAAGTATTGAGAAGATTCGTTGTCGCAACTGGAGTCGTTGTCGAAACGACAGGAGTGTGTTGGTGCAATTGAGTTTTAGTGAAATAAGCGGACAATCGAACACGTCGGACATTGTGGTCCGTGCGTAATCAGATGATATCTAAAAAAGGGTTCGTACTCCAATACGGGTACGTATGGATCTAGAGACCGTGGGAGAACAACGGTATCTGAAGCTGTGAGCCACCCGTCGATAAAGAATGTCAGAAGTACGTTCTGTTATTCGGGCAGCTGGTGAAAGCTGACACGACAGATGGATGGATTCTGACGAGGCTTTTGTACGAGAGATTTTGGTCTTACGAGAGAAGGAATTGATCCTCATTATGGATCAGATTCATGGCAAGAATAGTATAGACTAAGATCTAATAGGAGCAGTGAGGTTGTCACCCACCAGGTTGAAGCCTAGGCATTTTGCTAGCACCTGTCCTATTGCAGGCACACCATAGCCGACGGAGATTCGATCTCAGATAAGTTCCAAGGTAGCTGAGCGTTGAGGCACTCATTGATAGCTACGGAGCTTGTTAATCTGACAACCATGTTGCACGGGCACGCTATGAAGGAAGAGACAGAATCACGGGATGGAATCTGGCACAAGTTCGTGTGCATCCTACCCTGAAACAAGAACCACTTTCGAAGTTCGAAAGAGGTGAGAAACTAATGGAAAAGTGGCATTCTATACCGTATAAATAAAAGAGTACCGTTGGAACGCTTCCCCTCACTGTGGAGGTGCCCCCGGCGCTCCAATTTTTCTGCTCGTTCTAGTCGAAACGCCCCGGTTTGCACCCACAATCTCTACAACTCATCCTGCCGCCAATGACAGAGGTAGAACCTGCTTCTGGACTTCCCCCCGATGTTGCCACCACTGCCACCCGCGAGACTAGACGCAGCAAACGTACCAAGAAAGCTAATCTAATCACTGAAAGAGAGAGGATCCATGGTTTCCAACAAATAGAAGCTAAGATTAAAGCACTCAACCTCAAGCGCTACGGCTCCGAGCAAGCACCAGGCCACACCCCCGTAGTCATCGTTGGCAGATCCAAGGACCGTTTAGGCACAGTCGCTGCCAAAGAACAAACAGTTCGAAGATACCAAGGAATCATTAAGGGCTTCCTTGACTTTTGCATCTACATGGGAGATTACGAGTCCGCCATATTGCCCTACCAAACCAAGTGCCCCAAGAACCCCCCACCAGTATGCGATTGGCTTGCCATAGTTTTCCTCCGGTATTGTGTACAACGGGACAGCGAACCCGTGACTGACCCCAACACTGATGAACCAATCGAAGTTAGGGGCCAACCTCTACTCAGTGTTCAAAACTGGACTGGTAAATCGACCATCCAGAATTTCCAGGCCGCCTTGAGCATGCTCCACAATCAGCATGACAGCACAAGACAGAAGTACACAGAAGCCTGCCCTGAATGTCAACAGATTTCATTCGAAGGAATAAAAAAGGGGGAATCCTGTGGAAACCTGTTATTGGCGGCAAGGCAACGTAATCACCAGCCCAAAATTCAGGCAACACATCAAGATTATGAAAGAGTATGCAAAGGAAAATTACTGTTCCAGCAGTGCCGCCTCTTTCCTTCCTTCACACTTGAGAGCCATTCGCAAACACCTGCTTAGCCAGAACAATGGCTCTTTGGACGAACTAATGCGTTGGACTGTCATTATCCTTGGTGTCCGTCTCTTTCTCCGCGTGGACGAGGTGCTTAACCTTGAGATTGATTCTTTCATCCCCCAGTACTTTGTAATCAAGGGGAAAAAAGTTGTTTCCCTTTGCGTTAAGATCACCAACGGGAAAACTGATGATGATGCAATGCACTTCCAAGTTTACGATGATCCGGATTATCCAGAATTGTCGCCTGTCCGACCTCTCCTACTCTTCATTGCAGCATCCAACAGAAAGAAGGGCTTCCTTTTCCCCCAAAAGGAGCAGATGTTTGATGTCAATCCAACGAAGCCCTACCGCTACAGCAAATTTAACAAGGATTTAAGTAGGCTTGTCAAAGTTATTATTGGCATGGACCTTGCTGCAGCCGTTGCTGGCCAACATCTCATTGCAGGCACCCACATGCTCCGCAAGACCGCTTTTCTCCTTGCTTACTGGGCCATCAAGATGGAAATGATAATCCAAGGCGGAAGCAAAGTTGACGATGGAATACCTGTTGAAGATCAGGCCGCCATCTTAAATGATGCACGCATGACCCTCCACTGCGGGGCACCGTCAAACGGGTCCTCAGCAACTGCATCGACCATGCTCCTCGATCCAAGGCATGCTAGTATAGCCAGCACATCTACATATCTTGGAGATGCTGCAACACTTTTTGCCCTATACAAGCGACTTGGCATGAGTGACCTTAGCCAAAGGGTTGGACCGTACATGCCTATTTTCATCAAGTCCTTGGGAAACTTTATCAGTATTGCTACTGAGAATGATCTGAAGAATGGACTCAACACAAAAAACCTTCCAGAGCTTGCGGCTTGGTTTGTGTTTGATGTCATGGAAGTTGATAGGCACACCGTTCTAAAAGACAATGTCCCAGAACTATGTGAAACGGCCCATTCCCTCCTCCTCGGACCAGAGAAGGACAATTCACCTTCTTTGGACCATCTCATGGAGCAACTGCGGCCACACCTTCCACCTGACCTCTTTGCCCAGGTGACAGGTCACTTCGTCACTAAGCGCCTTGATCATGAAAACGGAATTGTCCCACCGGCCAATATGGTCCCCCCCATTGCCCTTGTTAGGACTCCGCCCGCTGCTAAACTGTCTCCTGCTACACAAGTGACCCCTCCTACTCCAACGCCCTGTGTTGCATCCACTCCTGGCCCTTCCCAAAAAACCAACAGCACTGCCATGGTGTTCAAGCCTTCCAAGAACTACATCAAACTGTACAACGCATCGTCAAAGAAATTTGATAGGCTGTCTATAGTGATGGAGGCATGCAGAGAGATCCAAACGTCTTGGTCGCAAGGTTGTAAACCATCAAAAAGCGACCCCATTTATAGATGGTACTTCCATAAAAAAAAGTACCATGCCTGTGTCACAGCCTGCTTCAATAACAATGTTGATAGCTTCCTCCAATGCTGCCTCGAAACGGAAGTGACTCCACTGAGCAAAAGTTGGAGATGCCCCAATGGACTGAATAGCCAATGCAAATTGTCGAAGTAGTCATTAAACCGTTGTTATATCAAGGACCATTTACCTCCTACTTTTCTTACTTGTACGCCATGTAATGCAGGCCAAGATAGCACAGAAGATAATACCACACCGATCCATCCACTGATTTTCTTAGAGCAAGTCCAAATCTTCTCCAAACATTTTCGATAGACGGACAGACCTCAAACAGTCAGATGCAATGCACTCAAGAGGCCAGAGGCCGATCTCGTACCATACGACCGTGTTGCGATTACATTCTTAGATAAATTTCCCAGCGATATTATAATTATATATCTAAAGTAGACGTCAGCATACTTCAAATTGCGAAAGTGGCTAGATTCGATCACATGCAAGGCAATTGGACCAAGTCACAAAGAAACCTTAGGAAAGAGAGGAAAAAATTATGCTAGCCTAGAACCTCTTTACGGAGACTGCACTCCAAAACTCCGCCCAAAGTCAATGCTAGTTGATATTTGGACAACGTTGAACTCAGTGTCATGGTGTCTGGGTACTGACTCGGCGACTGAGAAGGATCCCTGACACCAACTTTCATTATCCTGGATTGACCACCATAGCAGGGTGAGTGCCAATAAATCGCTTGTACCTAGAAATCACCCATCCCAAGCCCCCCAATCTCATCATACATACCCATGGACGACAAATATGTGTTGGAATGAAGAAGTTTGAGGAAATTCTGTCCACACCAATACCAATTCACATTTTGGACCGGATTTTCATGATTTCTATTCCCATTTTTGCTAGATCATTCTTGATCTAGGCCGAGTCATGGTGTCGCTCCCAGAAAATCGAAACCATAGGTATCCAAGGGATCTTCTGGTGTATTGTTGAGTGTATAGTTGTCTCCAGGGTTGCCACACCGACCCTCACGATGACAGGTGAACCGACAGCACCCAACACTTGAATTCGAAAATCTCGGCCAATAATCCATAGAAAAAGCAACCGAATGGATCTCCGAGTAGGTATGATCACTGAGGAGGTATCCAGCACATGTTTCATATGAGGCCTTGGCCCTCTTGACCTTCTGCTGACCAGGTTAAGCAACCCAACAGAACGTGTTTGGCGAATTATGGTAGG
>Ga0306909_100421_pt1 | contig 10584 bp, 9 predicted proteins | sample AntRauMFilla2697_FD_190439 | JGI IMG/M metagenome (GOLD analysis project Ga0306909, IMG submission 190439) | Saline lake microbial communities from Rauer Islands, Antarctica - Metagenome Filla 2 #697 (v2) (version 2) | ecosystem: Environmental > Aquatic > Non-marine Saline and Alkaline > Saline ... | reverse complement strand
CCATTCATCGCGCGAGGTAAAGGCCTCGTTCCCGAGCCAGTTGATCTCTTTCACCGGAACCGTACGGGTGGCGAGCATATGTTTGGGGCCGACCACGACGTGCTTGAGGTCCGCATCGAGGCGCACGACGTACAAAGGATCTGCCAGCCCGCCAATGCCAAGGCCGCGCCGTTGGCCGATGGTGTAGTTGATCACCCCATCGTGACGCGCGAGGACATTCCCGTCGGTATCAACGATATCGCCGGGATCTGCCGCTTCGGGCCGCAGTTTGCGAATCACGGCGGCGTAATCGCCATTGGGCACAAAACAAATGTCCTGACTGTCAGGCTTGTTCGCCACGCGCAGTCCGTATTTCTCGGCCAGGGCTCGCGTCGCTTCCTTGGACGGCAGATGCCCCAAAGGAAAACGCAAATAGTCCAGCTGCTCGGGCGTGGTCGAGAACAGGAAATAGCTCTGATCTTTGCTGGCATCGGCGGCGGCGTGCAATTCTGCGCCGTGGTCACCCATCTTGCGCTGAATATAATGACCTGTCGCCATGCAATCGGCCTCAAGATCTTTCGCTGTCTCCAGCAAATCCTTGAATTTCACCCGCTCGTTGCAGCGGATGCAGGGCACTGGCGTGGCCCCTCCCAGATAGCTCTCGGCGAATTCGTCGATCACCGCTTCCTTGAATACGTTTTCATAGTCGAGAACGTAGTGGGGAAATCCCATGTCCTCGGCCACACGGCGCGCATCGTGAATGTCGATGCCCGCACAGCACGCGCCCTTTTTGGCCAAGGCCGCGCCATGATCATAGAGCTGGAGCGTGACCCCCACCACATCGTACCCTTCCTCCGCCAACATCGCAGCCACGACCGAGCTGTCCACGCCACCCGACATCGCGACGACCACGCGGGTGTCTGCGGGTGCCTTGGCAAAGCCAAGCGAGTTGAGGGGAGGTGTTTGATCAAGGGCCATGGGGCGCCTCCTTTTGGGGTGGCTTTATTTTGGAATATAGGAAAATGCGAACTACTCACAAGGGGCGGCTTCATGTGTCTTTAACGGGCCGGGGGCAAAGGTGGGGCGGTAATGAGTATGGTGGTGTAAAATGTATCTGAAAAAAGTGGACGGTCCCCGCGCTGTAACCCTCGCGGATGGCACTGTGATGACGATTGCGGATCTGCCGCCGGAGCGGACGCGCAGGTGGGTCGCATCACGAAAAGCCGCCGTTGTGCGCGGTGTTGTTTACGGTTTGATCAGCAAAGATGACGCGCTTGCACGCTATAGTCTAAGCGACGACGAGTTCATCGAATGGGTCCGCGCGGTTTCAACCCACAGTGAAGCTGCCCTGAAAGCCACAATGGTACAAAAATATAGACAACTTTAGGTTGTTATGTGCATAAGGACATTAATGTTTACGCGTGGTTAACCTTTTTTGGCCACGATCAGGGGAGTGATTGACCCCATTTGGCTGGAGATGAACCATAATGCGTGTGCTGCTTGTCGAAGATGATCCCACAACCTCGAAGAGTATCGAGTTGATGTTGACCCATGCGAACCTGAACGTCTACGCGACGGATCTGGGAGAAGAGGGGATCGATCTGGCCAAGCTCTATGATTATGATATCATCCTTCTTGATCTCGATCTGCCGGATATGAACGGTCACGAGGTCTTGCGCCAATTGCGATTGAGCCGGATAGAGACGCCGATCCTGATTTTGTCAGGCGCCGATGACACCGAGAGCAAGATCCGCGGATTTGGTTTTGGCGCCGATGACTACCTGACCAAGCCGTTCCACCGTGAAGAGCTGGTTGCCCGTATCCATGCGATCATCCGCCGGTCCAAAGGGCATTCGCAGTCGGTTATCGATACCGGGCTGATCTCGGTCAATCTGGATGCGAAAACAGTGAGTGTCGAGAGCAAGCCCGTGCATCTGACCGGTAAAGAGTACCAGATGCTTGAGCTGTTGAGCCTGCGCAAAGGCACGACACTGACCAAGGAAATGTTCCTAAATCACCTCTACGGCGGTATGGACGAGCCTGAGTTGAAGATCATCGACGTTTTTATTTGCAAGCTTCGGAAAAAGCTGACCACCGCGACAGGTGGTGCAAGCTATATCGAGACAGTCTGGGGCCGTGGGTACGTCCTGCGTGATCCTAACCCGGCGGAGATGGATCTGGCCGTCAGCGCCTGATTGGGTGCGCCGGTTACGTGAAAGACGCTAGACCTGCCTGAGGTCGCGGCCTATTTACTTGTGCATAGGCGGCAACCCGAAGGCAGGTTTTGTGACATCTGAGACTGACGACGCGGAATTCGATCTGGAGATTCTGACCGAGGATCAGGCGCGGAGCGCTTTGGCGGATCTCGCAGCCAGACTGGCCTCTGCTAACACGGCTTACCATACCGATGATGCGCCAGAGATTTCGGATGCGCAGTATGATCTTCTTAAGCGGCGCAATGCTGCGATAGAGGAACGGTTTCCGCATCTCAAGCGGAGCGATAGCCCGACCGATCAGGTGGGTGCCGCAGCGGCCTCGGGTTTCGGCAAGATCACCCATGACGTTCGGATGCTGTCGCTGGGCAACGCGTTCACCGAGGCGGATGTCTACGAGTTCGATACGTCGATACGGAAGTATCTTGGCCTCGCGTCAGAGGCATCTTTGATCTTTACGGCAGAGCCGAAAATTGATGGCTTGTCCCTGTCGCTGCGCTACGAGGGCGGCACTCTTATTCAGGCTGCCACGCGCGGCGACGGCGCCGTTGGCGAGAACGTCACCGCCAATGCCCGTACAATTGCGGACATACCGCAAACACTTTCGAACGCCCCCGATATCCTCGAAGTGCGCGGCGAAGTGTATATGAGCCATGAGGATTTTGGAGCATTGAATGCGCGGCAACTGGAGCGTGGCGGGAAAACATTCGCTAACCCCCGCAATGCTGCCGCAGGATCGTTGCGGCAGCTGGATCCAGAGATTACCCGCGCCCGTCCGCTGCGGTTTTTCGCCTATGCATGGGGCAGTTTGTCTGCGCCCCTCGCCGACACGCAATTTGGTGCAATTTGCGCTCTTGACCGGCTCGGGTTTGCCACCAATCCTTTGACAATCCGATGTGATGGCCCGACCGAGATGATAAGTCATTACGCGCAAATCGAAGCGCAACGCGCACAACTGGGCTATGACATCGACGGTGTGGTCTACAAGGTCGATGACCTCGCACTTCAGTCGCGTCTGGGCTTTCGCTCGACCACGCCGCGTTGGGCGATCGCGCATAAATTCCCCGCCGAGCTGGCCTGGACCATGCTGGAAGGCATCGACATTCAGGTCGGGCGCACCGGCGCGCTGAGCCCGGTTGCCCGGTTAGCGCCGGTGACGGTGGGCGGCGTCGTCGTGTCGAATGCGACGCTGCACAACGAGGATTATATCAAAGGGCTGGACAGTAAGGGGCAGGAAATCCGCGGCGGCAAAGACATCCGCGTGGGTGACCTGGTGCAGGTCTACCGCGCTGGCGATGTCATTCCAAAAGTCGCCGACGTCGATATTTCAAAGCGTCCTGACGCGGCGGAGCCGTTCAAATTTCCGCTAATTTGCCCTGAATGCGGCAGCGATGCGCCGCGCGAGCCGGGTGATGCGGTGCGCCGCTGTTCGGGCGGTATGATATGCCCTGCGCAAGCGGTCGAAAAGCTCAAACATTTTGTGTCGCGCGCGGCTTTTGACATCGACGGGTTGGGCGCAAAGCAGGTCGAGCAGTTTTATGCGGATGGCTGGATTGCGGAGCCTGCGGATATTTTCATGCTTCAGGCGCGCTATGGTAGCGGCCTGCAGCAGTTGAAGAACCGTGAAGGCTGGGGCGAGAAATCGGCGACAGCCCTGTTTGCCGCCATCGAGGACAAGAGGAAAATCCCGCTTGCGCGGCTGATCTTTGGTCTGGGGATCCGGCATGTGGGCGAGGCATCGGCGAATATGATCGCATTGCATTACGGCACGTGGAGCGCGTTGGCGCAGGCGATGGAGGAGGCCCGCGCGCAAGAAGGCGTCGCATGGGATGATCTGATTGCGATTGACGGAATGGGCGCGGTGATGGCCGGATCGTTGGTAGGTGCCTTTGCACAGGATGCGGAGCGCGCGTCGATTGAGCGGCTGGTCGCGCAAATCGACGTGCTGGACGCTGTGCGCGCGGACACATCCGGATCTCCGGTTGCGGGCAAGACCGTGGTTTTTACCGGAACTCTGGAAAAAATGACCCGGGCAGAGGCCAAGGCCCGTGCAGAACGGCTGGGCGCAAAAGTGGCGGGATCGGTCAGCGCCAAGACCGATCTTTTGGTCGCAGGTCCGGGAGCAGGCTCCAAGGCCAAGAAAGCGGCCGATTTCGGGATCGAGACACTGGATGAAGATGGCTGGCTTGCGCTGATCGACGGATTATGAGCACGCGGCCCGAACCGCTTTTCCCACTGTTTGCGGGGCTTGAGACGATCAAAGGCATCGGCCCGAAGACTGCGCAGAATTTCGCAGGTCTTGGCGTGATCGCGCCGCGCGATTTGCTGTTCACCTTGCCGCACTCCATGATCGACCGGCAGCTGTTGTCCACTGTTCAAGGTGCGCATTTTCCGGCGGTTCTGACCGTCGCTGTGACCATCGGGAAACACATGCCCCCCCGCAACAAGGGGGGGGCGTACCGTATTCACGTGGAAGATCAGCAGACATCTTTCCAACTGGTTTTTTTTCATGCCCGCGGCACTTATTGGGAGCAGACGTTGCCCGAGGGCAGTCGTCGTGTTGTTTCGGGACGCGTAGAGCTTTTTGACGGTATTCCGCAAATGGTGCATCCGGATTATACGGTACCCGAGGCTGATGCCACCAGCATTCCACGCTTTGAGCCAGTCTATCCCATTACTCACGGTGTCACCCAGAAATTGATGTACAAGGCCACGCGCGGTGCGCTGGCGCTGATCCCGGACATGGGGGAATGGATCGATCCTGGCCAGCTGGCCAAAGAGGAATGGCCTGATTTCATCACGGCAGTGACCTCAGCGCATGAACCCGAAAACCTTGGCGATATCAGCGCTTTGTCGCCCGTCCGCGCGCGTCTGGCCTACGATGAGCTGCTGGCCCACCAGCTTACGCTCGCGTTGGCGCGTCAGGTGGAACGGCGCAAGAAAGGGCGTGTTTCTAAGGGTACGGGCCGGTTGCAGACGCGGGTGCTGGACAGCTTGCCCTACCGGCCCACGGGGGCGCAATCGCGCGCGGTCGCTGAAATTACCGACGATATGGGCAGTGCGCAGCGCATGAACCGATTGTTGCAGGGTGATGTGGGCGCGGGCAAAACGCTGGTCGCGTTTATGGCGCTTCTGGCAGCGGTGGAGGCAGGCGGGCAGGGCGTCCTGATGGCACCAACCGAGATCCTTGCCCGCCAGCATTTGCAAGGGCTGCAACCGTTGGCCGAAAGCGCGGGCGTCGTGTTGGAGATTTTGACGGGCCGTGACAAGGGCAGCGAGCGGGCGGCCAAGCTGGCCGCGCTTGAGCGTGGCGATATCCAGATCCTTGTCGGCACCCATGCGGTGTTTCAGGAGAGCGTCGTATTTCACGATCTGCGCCTTGCGGTGGTGGATGAACAGCACCGTTTTGGCGTACGCCAGCGGTTGGAGCTGGGCCGTAAGGGGCGGCAAGCGGACGTGCTGGTGATGACCGCGACACCGATTCCGCGCAGCCTGGCGCTGGCGCAATACGGCGATATGGACGTGAGCGTGCTGGACGAAAAACCTCCCGGCCGCAAACCGATCCAGACCGTTCTGGTCAGCACCGACCGTTACCAACAAGTGATCGAGCGTTTGCAAGCCGCGATCGCGGACGGCCGACAGTGTTACTGGGTCTGTCCGCTGGTCGAAAAAAGCGAGGTCAGCGATCTGACCGCTGCCGAGGAGCGGTTCAAACATCTGCGCGCCGCCTTGGGCGAAGGGGTGGTGGGACTTGTCCATGGTCAGATGCCGCCTGCGGAAAAAGACGCGGCGATGGCGGCCTTCCAGCGCGGCGAGACGCAGCTTTTGGTGGCCACGACAGTCATCGAGGTGGGAGTCGATGTGCCCAACGCGTCTATTATGGTGATTGAGCGGGCGGAGAGTTTCGGTCTGGCACAGTTGCACCAGTTGCGGGGTCGTGTGGGGCGCGGCTCGGCGGCGTCGAGCTGTTTGCTGATGTATCAGAACCCCCTGACCGAAACCGGGCGCCAGCGCCTCGAAGTGTTGCGCGAGACCGAAGACGGATTCGTAATTGCGGAAACCGATTTGAAAATGCGCGGCACCGGCGATCTGATCGGGACGGCGCAATCTGGTGTGCCGCGGTTCAAGGTGGCAGATCTGGAGAAACAAGCGGCCCTCATGGCGGTCGCGCAATCGGACGCGCGCAAATTGCTACACGATGATCCCGCGCTGCAAAGCGATCGCGGGCGCGCCGCGCGGATGCTGCTGTGGCTGATGCGGCAGGAAGAAGCGATCTGTTTAATATCAGTGGGTTAGAGATTTTGTTCTGAAAAGTTCACAAATGTTCTCTTAAAGTTCTTTACACATTGTTCATAATATGAGAACAAAGCTGCAACAAGAACGGAGAGACACATGACCTTCTACCAAACAGTAAAAGCCATCGCCATCAGGTCGCAAGACACATTGGCGCAAGACGCAGCAGGTGCTGCCGCTTTGATCGTTATTTTGGTGGCTGGTCTGCATCTTCCCGGTATTGTTTGAGTTTTCTGCCTGCGATTTCACGCTGGAGCCGGTGTATTGATGCATTTGTCCCAAATTCATGCACCTTCCGTTATGTTCTGCCTGTCCATAACGCTTTGGGAGTATTCTCCCTGACCGTCTCCGGGTCCCCGTGAAAAACGCACTTCCTTCGCCGCCATCCGTTTCGGATGTGCGGCGTTTTTTTTGGTCGGCTAAAATGTTGTGTGACCGTCGCGAGAGGCTCAGGCGGAAGTTCGGGCGGTTGCCATGGCTTCCGCGAGCGCTTCGATGCTTAGCAGGATAGACGCGTGGCGGTTTTTATAATCAACCGCCGGCGTAAGGACCTCGAACCCGTCGAACGGCGCATCTGGCACGGTGCCGCTGCCTTTCAGCATTGATTTGAGCTGGTCGCGGGCATGCTCGATCTGACTGAGTGTTGCACCTTCGGCAGCCTGAGCAGTGATCGCCGCCGCAGCCTGGCCCAATGCGCAGGCTTTGACATCCTGCCCCAATGTTGCAAGCTTTCCATCTTTCATGGTGACATCAACTGTAACACTCGATCCGCATAACGGTGAGCGACGGGTGACCGTTGCGTCGGGTGCGTCCAGACGGCCCAAGTGCGGAATGTCGGCGGCAAGCGCTAGAATACGCGCCGAGTAAAGCTTGATCAGGTCTGTGTCGCTGGGCATGGTGTTTCCTTTATCTGTCCAATACATAAAGCGAAGATCAGCAGATGCAAAAACTTTTGAGCGGGGTGCTTCACGATGTCCTTTGATCCGACCAGCCTGAAATACAACGAGGCGGGGCTGATCTCGGCAATCGCGCAGGATCACAAGACCGGGGAGATCCTGATGATGGCCTGGATGAACGCGCAAAGTCTGGCGCGCACCCTTGCGAGCGGTGAGGTCACCTATTGGAGCCGGTCGCGGCAGGAATTTTGGGTCAAGGGTGCTACCTCGGGCAACGTGCAGATGCTTAAGGAAATGCGCGTCGATTGCGACCGCGATTGTCTGTTGATGCAGGTCGAGCAGACGGGACCTGCCTGCCATACCGGCGCGCGCAGCTGCTTTTACACGACCGTGACAGCGCAAGGTGAGGTTGACACGCGTTCAAAGGATTAAGATGTCTCTCTATGCCTTTGTTAAGGAGCGAATATCCATCGCAGCTTTGCCTTCTGCGCGGTAGAGTGAGATGGCACGCGCATCGTCGCGTTTTGCCAGACGTTTACCGGCGGAGTCGCGGATCAGGCGGTGATGGTGATACCGGGGCTGCGGCAGGCCCAGTAAATGCTGCAGCACGATATGAATGTGTGTCGCCTCAAACAGATCCTCACCACGCACAACATGGGTAATCTGCTGCGCGGCGTCATCGAGCACGACGGACAAATGATAAGAGGTGCCCATGTCGCGGCGTGCCAGGACAATATCGCCAACTGTTTCAATCATGTAACGGGCATCGAAAGTGAACGTTCGCTGAGCGTCGCCCCCTTCCTCGATAAATTGGAAGGTGTGCGACAAATTTCGACAAGCTTGAGCAATATCAAGTCGTAATGCCTCATTTTGTGGGCGGGGACCGGTTGGTGCAACTGCTGGCCGGCAGGTCCCCGGATAGATCACGCCGTCAGGGCCCAGCAGGGGCGCGCCCTCTTGCGGCGCACTGGTTGCCGCGGCGATGTCGGCGCGGCTACACCTACAGGGGTAAAGCAGGCCGCGCGCCCAAAGGTCATCGAGGGCAGCGTCATAGACCGGCTGACGCTCAGACTGACGCAAGACGGGGATCTCCCATGCAAGACCCAGCCACGCGAGATCGTCGTAGATTTGCGCCTCCCACTTCGCGTCCGCGCGCGACTGATCGATATCCTCGATCCGTAACAGAAACCGCCCCCCCGCTGCCTGTGCCAGATCAAAGGCCAATAGCGCGGAATAGGCATGACCAAGGTGGAGCGGGCCGGTAGGCGATGGCGCGAACCTTGTCGCGAAGGTCAAGCTTTTTCAACCACGTAGACGGTGGATTGAATGTTCTTTTCGGGCAGATGCGCGCCGTGCTCAGCAAAAAGTAGCCGCGCGGCACCACAGTCAAGCCATTCGTTCAAACGTCCCATGCTCGCAGGATCTGCAAGCGTGAGGTCGTTGAATGAAAATACAAGCAGGCCGCCGGGCGGCAGGGCATGAAGCAACATATCCAGTACTGAAAGCGGAGCGGCTCCCGCACCGATCACGCCAACGGCTGCGATAAATGGATAGCCCCCGGGGATAGGTGTATCAGCCTCGACCGGGGTCAGATTCCGATAGATGCCTTTCGCGTCAGCCTGCGCAATCATTTCGCCCGACAGATCCACGCCGTCCAACACGCTAAAGCCAGAATCCCTGAATGCCAAACCGGCAAGTCCGGTTCCGCATCCAAAATCCAGCAATGGCAAAGATGTATCGGCTGCAAAGGAGGCCAATGCCTGAGCACAGCGGGCAGGCGTTACATATCCGTTACCGGTCATTTCAACATCGTAGGACCCGGACCAGTCGTCGTAGAGGCCGCGCGTGGCACACGGATCACGGTCGAAATAAACCAAGTCTAAGAAAGTTTTGAACATTCCAATATCTTAAGTCCGTCAGTCGCATTGTCCAGTGTTCAGCCAGTCTTGCCAGTCCGCCTTGGCACGGTCGGTGTACGCTTTATACCGGTCCTTGCGTCCGCGCCGCCCGGCTTTGAGCCCCTCGACTGGGGGGAAAAGACCGAAGTTGACGTTCATAGGCTGAAATGTTTTTGCCTCGGCACCGCCCGAGATATGGGTGATGAGTGCACCGGTGGCGGTGGTCGCGGGAGGGGTCTCGATCTGCCCGCCTGATATCTCCGCCGCAGCCATGCGCCCGGCCAGCAACCCCATCGCAGCACTCTCGACATAACCCTCGACGCCGGTGATCTGGCCTGCAAAACGGATATTGGGCCGCGATCTGAGGCGCATCTGACCGTCGAGCAACGTGGGCGAGTTCAGGAATGTATTACGGTGGATACCGCCAAGCCGCGCAAAGCTGGCATTCTCCAAGCCCGGAATACTTTTGAAAACATCGGTTTGCGCGCCGTACTTCATCTTGGTCTGGAAGCCCACGATATTATAGAGCGTTCCAAGCTTATTATCGCGGCGCAGCTGGACCACGGCATAGGGCTTCACATCGGGTTGGTGCGGGTTGGTCAGGCCCACAGGCTTCATCGGACCAAAACGCAACGTCTCGCGGCCACGCTCTGCCATGACCTCGATCGGCAGGCAGCCGTCGAAATAGCCAGCTGTTTCTCCCTCATGGAACTCAGTCGTGTCGGCTTGGGCCAATGCGTCGATGAAGGCCTCGTACTGCGCCTTGTCCATCGGGCAGTTCAGATAGGCGGTCCGCTCTTCTTCGGTCTCGCCCTTGTCATAGCGCGACTGCATCCACGCTTTGCTCATGTCGATGCTGTCATGATAGACGATTGGGGCGATCGCATCGAAGAAGGCCAACGCCTCGGCTCCGGTCTCGGCTGCGATGGCAGCCCCCAGATCGGTCGAGGTGAGCGGGCCGGTGGCGATGATCCATCGGCCTTCGGTGGGGAGGGTTTTGATCTCGCCGTATTCAACGGAGATATTGGGATGAGCCAACAGCGCATCGGTCACCGACTGCGCAAAAGGGTCACGGTCCACGGCCAGTGCGCCACCTGCGGGCAAGCGATGTTTCTCTGCCGTTTGCATGATCAACCCGTTTGCCGCCCGCATTTCCCAATGCAGCAGCCCCACGGCATTCTGCTCGCTGTCGTCCGAGCGGAACGAGTTTGAGCAGACCATCTCGCCCAGAAGGCCAGTCTGGTGGGCAAATGTCTCGACGGTGGGGCGCATTTCGTGGATGACGACCTTGATGCCAAGATGAGC
>Ga0306909_100419_pt1 | contig 10626 bp, 7 predicted proteins | sample AntRauMFilla2697_FD_190439 | JGI IMG/M metagenome (GOLD analysis project Ga0306909, IMG submission 190439) | Saline lake microbial communities from Rauer Islands, Antarctica - Metagenome Filla 2 #697 (v2) (version 2) | ecosystem: Environmental > Aquatic > Non-marine Saline and Alkaline > Saline ... | reverse complement strand
CGGATGCGGCTGATCATTCCAGCCGAGCAGGTCAAGGCGCGCAGTGCAGGAGATGCCAATCTCGTCGTGCCTCTCAGTGCAAGTACGAGCAAGCTACTGCGCCAATATCTCGACCATTTGCGTGCGAAGGCGCTCAACGTTGGCGACGAGACGAACCCATACCTCTTTCCATCGCAGAAGCGTGCAAACCGTATCCCGGGGCAGTTTTACACCAGCATCTTGGACCGTGTGACCAAACTTCTGAAAAGGCATGTTGAGGTCTCGATTCATCCGCATCTGTATCGTCACCTGATCGGCTGGATCTGGCTCAAGCAAAGCATCGATAATCTGCCGAAGGTGCAGAAGCTTCTCGGGCACAAGAGCATTCAAACGACGCTCGATTATTACGCGGAACTCGATGAGGAGCTCGTCTTCGACGACTGGCAGAAATATCTCAACGATTTGAAAGCGGCTTGACTCATTTGCCGCCGACCCGTCTCACAAAGGAACGCCCGAATATGAACACCCATCTCGACTATATCAGCCAGTTCCGCTCCGAAGCAGTTGATCTGGAGATGCCAACACAAGAACAGCTCAGGCGCCATTTAAGGATGCGCATCGAGACCGTCGGCGAGACGGCCTTCGAAGAATTCTACTACCTTCAAAAGCTTGCGGCAGAGCGCTGGAGCGCCTCCGAAACCGTGCACTTTGCGCATGTGCTGCGGGACGAACGGGGATCGCATGGCGCACAGGGTAGCACGCCATGGCAGCGCGCCCGCAAAAGCATTTCTCGGCTGCCCGATGACTGGCGTCCTGCCTTCGAGAGCGTTGCCGATGCTTCGGAGCACAAGCCTGACCGCCGAGCCCCAGTGATCTGGAGCGCAGCGCACTGCAAGGCCGTGGCGGACGCGTTGGCGCGTTGGCACATCTATTGCGAGGAATGTGGGGTTCGGGACACCCCGACCGCTGTTGGACTGGATACCTACGCAAGCAAGCTGATAGCCGGTGACGCTCAGTCGTCTGCTACAACACTGCGAACCGCGTCTGATTACATCAAGAGGATTTACACCGGTTACGCCAAAGTGCTGACCCCGGGCTTTACCTCTCAAGCGTGCGAGTTCGTCCTGCGCGACTGGGATGAGCGGGCGAAGGCTGTCGGACCTACCACAAAGACCGGCGCGCAGCTGGTGGGTGCGAGGGCGATCTACGACCTGGGGTTCGAACTGATGGCGTCGGCACGAACAGCGCCAATCAGGGCCCTCAATGCAGCCACGCTCTACAGGAACGGCCTCATCCTGTCGTTCGGTATAGCGCTACCACAACGGGCACGGGCATTGTCCGCCTTGGCATTCGACCGATCCTTGCATCTGCTGGACGAGCAACGCATTCACGTACGCCTCTGCGCCGATGACCTCAAAATGCTGGAGCGGGACAGGAACGATCAAGGCTTCGATTGGACATTTCGCAACGCCCGGCTGCATGCCGCGCTGCGCGAATACAAGCGGGACTTCCGGCCGATCTTCGACAACGGGACTTGGCTCTTTCCGTCTCGAAAGATTGTCGGTGGGGCAGTTACCGAAAATCAGATCGGCGTCCTTGCGGGGACGATGACAAAGAAGGCTTTCGATGTTCGTATCACGATACATCGATTCCGTGACAACGTCAGCACGGACGCCAGCGAATACATGGTTGGTGGGCCGAGAGCATCAGCTTCCCTGATGGGACACAGGAATGAGGCCACGACGGCACGCCACTATGACCATGCAGAGGGAGTTATTGTGACGAAAGAGTTTGTCGAGGAAATGGAAGCGCGAAAAACCATGTCAGTGGAACTGATGATTTGATTAGCGTCCAATCGCGGGGGTATAGGAAAGGCAGCAGCCTATTCCACTGAAGCAAGTATTTGCACCGTTTGCCTCTCTCGTCTGGTTTGACGGAGATGTCATGAAACTGTGTTGATGATCCAAGGCGTCAGAATCGTCTGGATGATAGCCATCTCTCATAAACAGCCTTGATCCAACCCTCCTTTGCATTCAGGTTTCGGACATGCCGCCGTATCTCCGAAGGAAATTTGATTGTATCTGCCGATTCTGTTTGCCTGTATCGCTTTATTGCTCCCGGTTTCTGCTTGGGCAATGGAGTTCTCGATCGAGAGATTTGATCCACGGCCCATGCGACCGCCCACCCTTCACATCACGGCAACAGGACCGATCGAGGCCGGTGACACCGAGAAGTTGCAGGCCGTGATTGATGGTGCAGACAAGATGGATGTCAGAGACGTCCTGTTCATGTTCGACAGCCCCGGCGGATCGCTGATGGAAAGCCTCAGGATGGGCGACTACATCGCGGACATACCTGCAATCGTTTCTGCCCAGGTCGGCTCTTCGGACCTACCGGACGCCATTTGTGCAAGTGCTTGCGTCTATGCCTACATCGCGGCCGACTACCGCTTCATCTCGGGTGGGGCCCGCATCGGCATCCATCGCTTCGGTTTTGCGGAGACAGACCTCGACGGCAACGAGGGTGCTGCTCTCGGCCAGGCGGTCTCCGGAATCCTGTCCGAATACATCAGATCCCACAGGGTCGAGCCTGACCTATTCGAGATGATCTCTCTGATCGATCACAACGAGATCCTCTGGGTACCCCTCGAAGATCTCGAAAAATGGCGCGTAGTAACCTATGGAGTCTACGATGAGCAGGCCTCCTACATCAATCTGAACGGGCAGATCGCGCTGCGCATGAAGCAGGTCGCCACCAGCGGCGACAGTTACCTCACGCTTTTCTGCACGGACAACGGCGTTTCGGGTTTGGCCGATCTCCACGAACCCGACATGGCTATCTACGGAAACTTCGAGCTCGGTGCCAATGATGAATGGTATCCGGTGCGGAGCTGGGATGTTGTCGACCGGTCCGAGATGCGTGGAAAAGTGGTATTCGACATGCCACCGGAGTTCCGGCAGCTGGCTATGCGAACAGAACGCATCGGCGCCAGAATTGTCGCTCCGAGCAACGATATCTACTTCGGGTTCCAACAGTACGTTCGTGACGGACTATTGAGTGAAATGGTCAGCGGCTGCCCTGTTCCAGTCCCCTCGCCGCGCTTCACGATGATCGACCAGCACGCAACCGACTATCCTGGCGCCGATCTCACCACCGACGGGATACGAGATATCAGTTTCGCGCAATGCAAGACGATCTGCCTCGAATACGAGCAGTGCAATGCCGTCTCATACATCCAGAGCAAGGCATGGTGCTGGCCCAAGGGTGGAGTGGCGCGCCAGAGGCCCGCAACAGAAGTGATCAGCGCATACAAGCGGTAGCGTTCGGTAATCGCGAACCCTAAAGGCCCTACCAGTTTTCCTATGTATTGACACATCTTCGTCGTATTCGAGCCTTGGGAAGCGTCGATATAATCATTGAAAATAGCCAAGCGGATGCCCCACCACACCCCAGTGTAGCAAGCTAAAGAAACGTATGGAATCCTAATGATCCGATCAACGAAAACCGTTCTTCTTGCCTCCGCTGCAAGCTTCTCTCTCTTGGCAGCAGCAACCGGTATTTACGCACAGCAAGGCCAGACGCTACCAAGCGATACTACATCTGTTGGCGCTCTATCGAGTTCTCTTGCTGTCGATTTACGGACAGAGATCTCCCGGCTCGATACCGAGATCGCTGATGCCCGTGGCATCGCCAGTCAATTCGAAGGTGGCGTGCTGGGCATCATGTCTGATCTGAATACCCAAACCCTTAGTTTGACCCGCTCGCTACTCGAATCGCGTCTTGTGGCAGAAGAAGGCGGCACGCCTGTCCAGATTATCGTTCCTGTTACTCAGCCCGATCCGGCCCTCGCTGCCGAAATCGAGCAGGAAATGGTCCGCCAACAAGAGATCATTGACACAGCACAAGCAGAGGTGAATGCCGCAGGAGGCCTTATGGCCATGGTTGCGATGACAAGCCTACAAACAGAAAAGGTCACAATGGCACAGCTGCGCCAAGCAATGCTGCGTGCGCGCTACGGCATCGCCTATCCTGACATGGGGGCGCAACCCCAGTCAGTCTCAGCCGAAAGTAGGAGCGTAACGCAACCCTCTGATACCACCAATCAGAACAATACCGACCAAGAGAACGCCGTCGATCGGACGAAATATGCTTGGTCCGACCCGGACCATCCGGAAATTGACTACAGCAAGCAGATCTTCAGCACGCTTGACAGTCAAGATTTTGAAATCTCTGGATGGTGGGGCATCCAGTATAGCCGCGCGGACATAGATGACAGCCCGCAGATCTTTGCAATCAACGTCTCCGACTATGGCGGTATCTATCAAACCGACAATCCGTCTCTGATAGTGGCCTGCTTCGAGCAGGAACCACGTGTCGTCTTCAACACTGACTCTTTCATTCTTACAGAAATCAGAAGCAATAATATCCCGGTCACGATGCGGATCGATTCCGATGAAGCCGTTCAGATCAACTGGTCCAAACTTACAGACAACAGCGGAGCTGGCCTGTTCGGAAAAGCAGCCGAGGACATGATCCGGGATCTTCGTGATGCCAAAAAGGTCTTTCTTCGCCTTGCCGAGCGCAATGGTGAGACACACAGCATCACGATTGACCTCGCCGGGAGCACAAAGGTTTTCGAAGAGGTGGCACAAACATGCAAGTTCAGCCTCATCGAGCTTACTTCGAATGATTACAAAGCAATCCAGACCATGCTCAACGCAGGCGGGTTTGACGTCGGCGCTCCCGACGGTATTTGGGGAAGAGGATCACGCAGAGCCCTTATGGCCTACCAGGCACAGAGTGGTCTTGAAGAGACCGGAGTGCCGGATCAGGCTACGCTCCGCACCATGGGGATGTAATGATCTCCGGGCTTAAGTACGAAGTTTACCTTAAGGGGTTTTATTCGCGCCGGGTTTGCTGGAGGCTGATTGACGTTCGTTGCGCCGCCATGGGTTCAGTTTCCAAGGCGGCATAGAAATTGACCTCGTGTTCTTCGGGCGGGATGTTGCCGATATAGTCGTTGAATTCGAAGTGAGTATCTCCTGCGGCTGGTCGTGAAATGGCTCAGGTACTATTGAGCTTTCATGATGAGAAGGAATTAGCCGTCCGCTGTGCCCGTGAGTAAGGTGCAAAAAGGGCGGATTGCCGACATTCTCTGCGGCTGCATTCCAGTCGTGCCGTAGCATTGGAAGCTGACATTCAGATGCCTTCGAAACAGAATTCTTCGCTGCACCACCGCGAGGCGGCTGTGAGCCCATAGTGACGGATGCTGCGCGGCTCATGAGTGTCCGCTATCAAGAGCCGAGCCATATTCCTTTGACAAAAGCTTGGGTTTTGAACGGGGTTTTCAACCGCATGCAAACAGAAATTTTGATCTAATCAGAAGGAACTTTTCGAAGAGCGCTTGTGCCCATATTTCTGCGGTCTGTTAAACCGACAGCAACACACAATCGCTACGCTCACAAAATCCTTACACTGAGTTTGTGAGATTTCTCGATGCCAACTTATACAATTGTTTCAGCTGACCAGAACCCTCTTGGCCCCGGCGAAATCAATGCGGGTGAGACAATCTCCGTCTCACCCGGTGACGTTTTCATTGTTGATCCATCAGCAAATTCCAACATCAACTTTGTCACATCCGGCGGCGGGCCGCATGATTTTGATGTTGTGTTCAACGACAGCAATGCGAACAACTTTAATGTCACCGTAGCGAGCAACCTGAAGCCGACGGTAACAGTTGCGGACAATGCGGGCCTTAGCGATGTAGATATCGCTGCGCAGGGTTCAGATGGTCTGACGCTTAATGTTGGCGACAATGCCACCCTTGGAAAACTTGACGGCTCATCAAGTGGTGCCGACAATATCGCAATCGGTAACGGTTTTACGGCCACGGGTGACTGGAACACTTTGGGGGGCGATGATGTCCTGCTCGTTGGGGATGACGCTACCTTTCTCAAGCTTAAAACCGGCACTGGTAATGACAGCGTTACCTTCGGGGATCGTGCGACCTTTAACGAGGTAGATACCGAAGACGGTAACGACACTATTTCGATTGGCGACGATGCAAACGGAAACAAGATCAAGGCTGGAGGTGGTGACGACACTGTTCACACAGGAAATCGTGAAGAGATCACGACTGTTGATGGCGGGGCCGGGAATGACAGCTATACGACTCAAACCAGTGGCACGAATTCATCGAATATGGAATCCACAACGATGGTTTGTTACGCCCCCGGCACGATGATCGACACGCCTGGTGGCCCCCGAGCGATCGAGGATTTGCTCCCTGGCGATCTGGTGCTGACTGTGGATCATGGGCCGCAACCGATCCGTTGGATACGCAGCAGCGATCACCCTCTCGAAGAGGCTGATGTTGATAATAAGCCAGTTCTCATTCAGGCTGGTGCTCTGGGTGCAGGTCGGCCCGCACAAGATTTGATCGTGTCACCGCAGCATCGTATCCTGGTGGGCGGTGGTGGGCAGTTGAATGGCTGGTTCAAGACAGAGGTTTTTGCACCGGCGAAATCTCTGACGTCGCTGCCGGGCATCCGTCACATGAAGGGCAAACAGTCCATCACATGGATACACTTCGCCTGTGATCGGCACGAGGTTGTCACCGCCAACGGTTGCTTGGCGGAATCGCTGTTGCTGGGGCCGATGGTGGTGAACGGGCTGACACGCAAAGAGTGGCGGGAATTGACTGACATTTACGGTTCTGTAGAAATGCCAGACGCGGCCTTAAATGGATCAGAGGCGAGAGAATACCCCAAGGTTAGTGAGGTTCGGCGGCATCTGGCGAAGTGCAAGAAAGACAACGAGCCGCGTATCGCGAAGGAGATCAAGAAGTGGGATCTCGACCTGGCGATGGAGAAGTATGAGGCGGACCGTCTGTCCGAAGCTGCCGCTTGAATCTACATAATTGCTAAGTCTCAAGACCAGACGTTGGCGCAACCGCAGCGTAAGCTGTCTTTGTCCGCTCTGCCGACCTTCATCCCCCGAAAATGCTGCGCCATGGACGAAAGGCCGGTCCGGTGAAGCTGCGACGCGGCATCGGCGTCGTGGGTGCAAGGCGGCTCTGGGCCGTTCAGATACGACTGGAACGCGACGATCACCGTGGGCAGTCGTCGCTATTGCGACGCCCTTCCGGCTCGCCCTCGGACGGCTTCACTGACCTTTGCACTTAGTTCTTTCGCCGCGCCAGTCGTGGAGGGCTTCGCGGCAACGCACCGGGCAAGCCTGTGTCGAGCGCGTAGAACCTCGGGAGCGACCATGTCGGTGGCCGAAGCCTTCACAAGAAGCTCCATCGCCGCCCGCAGAGACGATGGCGACGGCATCCGGTCACGTGCCTCGATCGCGGTGATCAGGTCATCTGCCATGCGGGCCTCGAGCCAGGTAAACAGCTCATGCGGCAGTGCGCTCCCGGCCGTGCGGAGCCGTTCCAGGCGGAGCGTCAGGGCCGTGATCTGACGGTCCACAGCCGTCAGCAAGGCTGTGTGCAAGTCGCGCGCAGCTTCCAAGACCTCTACGCGCCATTCACTCCTGATCTTTCGATCCAGCAGATCATGCGCGCGTCCCGTGCCGAGCAACGCCGCGACCCCAGCAACCGGCCCAAGGATCAGCGCCCCCGCGGGGCCGAGGACCACAAGGCCCAGGATCGCGCCCCCGGCCTGTCCCGCGCCGGCCAGGCCACCGCGGACGGACAGGTCGATCACCAGCCACGCCGGCAGATCCTCGACCGGGATCTGTCCTGTCCATGCTTTATGTGCCGCGCGTGCTCCGCCGATGATCGTCGCATAGAGCGGCACAGGCACATCCGCCAATCCGGCGGCAGCCTCAAGTGATCGGTCGACGAGGCTCTGGACATGATCAAGGTCGAAACCGCTCGCGGTCGTCACCATTGGCGCCCAGGGCTCATCCAACACTTGGGCCTGTGCGGCCAAAGCGTTATTGGCGATGACCGGAATGTCAGGATACTTCGCGAAATGGTCATGCAGTAACGAGATGCTGGTGCCGCATTTGACTTGGACCGGAACACCATCGACGATCAGGTCGTAGCCCGGCGTCGTGGAACTCTCGGGCAGGATCACATCGTGACCGTCTTCGATCAGTTGCGCCATGACCAGTTGCTCGGCGCTGTAACCCCGCAGCGCAACCCGGGCACCCTGAGAAGCGAAATGCGCGACATGAATCGCAAGGTCCAGCGGCGTGTCGAACTCGGACACGCGTGAGAAATCGGCAGCGGCCAGAACGGAGGGATCGACCGCCGCTGCGTGATAAAGCATGTCGCCCGCGGTCAGACCTGCAACCAGAGCCGTGTTCTGACGGTCGGTGCTTTGCTCGACGGCGATCCGCGCACCCCAGAGACCTGGCGCCTCATCTGAAGCGGAAGGAATGTCCGTCGACAGGGTGGCGACGATTGTCCCGGCCCGCATCCGAACAGCCTTGCGCTGCTTGCCGTCGAGATGGCGCAGCTCTGTGTCGGGCATCCGATTAAGCCCTCGAAACGCGTTCAAGAGCGTAGCCATCCCGTTGACCGCACCCTGACCGCGCACGGCCAAGAGGATCGCGACCCTTGCGGCGGCAACCTCAAGAGCGGCGCTGGCCCGCCCGCTGATCGCCCAATAGCCCAGGGCCGCGCTGCCTGCGATGACGGTCACGGGATTGATCATCACGAACAGAAGCGATGTGAGCGTCGGTCCCGCCACGAAAGGAATGACGGATGAGAGGTGGGCCGCCATAAGATAAGGCGCAAATCCCGCCGACCCGATCGCGGTGGCCAATGCGGCCCATCCGCCGCCAGCAAGAACCGCAGTAGAGATAGCCTGCTGGCCCTTGCGGATAGCTTCGGCAACCTCGGGGTCCAGCTCTCCGCGGTCGCTCGCTGCCGCAAGGCCCTTCATCATGACCATCATCTCATGCGCGACGACATCCGGAAAGGTCACCGCCGCCCGCGCGCGCCTGCCGACGCCCGTCGCGCGGCGCAGCAGCCGCCGTCCCGCCCGACCCGTTATCGACAGGTCGGCATCCGCCCTCTCTTGCTGCGCATTGGCCACGGCAGGGGCGAGGATCTCGGAGGCCCGGACGGCGATGGCGGCGGCCTCCTCCTCCATGCTGCGGGTTGAAAGGGGATAGAGATCCGGCAGCCCGAGACCCTGCTTGACGCCGAGCCACAGCCTTGATCGCAGCGCATCCGTCGAGAGGGGCCCGTCCAACAGATCCTTGGCGAAGGCGGTCACACGATCGGCACCCTGCTTGTCGTCCGAGACAAGCTTTCGCCGGGCGGCCTCGCCCACGGCGCCTGCAATTTTTGAAAGACGTGCGGCGTCCAGCAGGGCCAAGAGGCCACAGATTTCTTGGCGGGACGCATCGCCCAGACCGGCGGCGACGTGGCGAGGGGACGGAGCGATCTGTTGGGAGATCATGTTCGGCATCTTGGAAGCCTACCTACAGGGTCGGTGGAAGGGAACCCCTGCTATGTGACGATGTCTCCTGATTTTACCGAAGCTTAGCTTGGCGCGCATCGGAAATATTCACCTTTCAGTATCACTGCACTGAGCATGAGCGGCCGGTTTGGAGAAGCTAAGCTGCACGGTCGCTGCTCCCCTGAGCGGCAGCTTTGGGCCGATCCTTGCTGTGTCGGATACCCCTGATAATGCCACGCGACGCCGTGCCTTAAGTGGGCAAACGGCCCAATAGACCAATCAAACGGATGCAGCATTTTGTGATTGCGATTTCAATGCGCAAGGGAGGACGGTCATGGGCCCAACCAGTAGCTACGGTTGCGATACGTCTGCATAACTGTCAGTTGGTCCCTGAAAGGGAGATTTTCTATGGACAACAAACTCAGACGCTCAACGGATGTTGAGCGCGTTGCCGAAATTCTGGGACTACCTGAAGAAATCCAGGATTCCGCCTCACTGGAAATCAATGTCGAAGGTGGTCTTCCGACGTCATCTTTTGAAAAAATTTTAGCAGTGATGCATTCACGGCCAGTATTGGATATAATTCCCGAGCGGGCCTTTCGCAGGGCTAAGTCTGAAAAGATTCCCCTGAGCCCAACAAAAAGCCAGATACTTTATGATTTTTCGCGAGCTTATGTGGTCGTAGACAGAGTTCATCAAGGCAACGGAGCTCTCGTGATGCGGTTTCTGGAAAAACCCAATCCTGACCTTGGAGGCGCAGTTCCGATGGCTTTGGCGATATCGAGCCCGGCAGGGGCGGACGCGGTAATCGAACTGCTCACCAGATGACGCAATCTGACCCACTGTCGTAGTGCAACCTTTGCAGGGGCAGTGAATTACCGATTTCCCCACGTCTTCCGATTGCTTTTATGGACGCCCAAGGAACTGAGCATCCTTACCGAACGGTAGGTCCATCTAAACACCGTAATTTCTTCAATCAACGAACTTCGCGGTCGCAGCGAACGGCAAGAATGACAGGCCGCACCGCAGCATCAGGACCACCGGTGAAAGTCGGCTCAGGGCCGTTCCTGTCGGTCGGCATCAAGCGGCTGCATCGGCCTCGGACAAGTTTGGGGCGAGGAAACCGCCCGATTGCCGCCGCCAAAGTCTGGCGTATAGCCCGCCCATAGCCAGCAACGCCTCGTGCGTGCCAACCTCGGCGATCCGGCCGTCCTCCATTACCACG
>Ga0306909_100417_pt1 | contig 10657 bp, 7 predicted proteins | sample AntRauMFilla2697_FD_190439 | JGI IMG/M metagenome (GOLD analysis project Ga0306909, IMG submission 190439) | Saline lake microbial communities from Rauer Islands, Antarctica - Metagenome Filla 2 #697 (v2) (version 2) | ecosystem: Environmental > Aquatic > Non-marine Saline and Alkaline > Saline ... | reverse complement strand
TTTAAAAATCACTATTTTTAAGGTTAACATTGTACCACATTACCCAAATGACTTCCATTCTCTAAATACTTTCCCTTTAAATAAACCACATTAAAAAATCATTCCGTATTCCCAATGGTTGGGAATACGGAATGATTTTTGTATATTTGCTTCAATATTAAATAAGTTAATTGAGGTTCTATGACAGAATTAACATATACAGTTGATAATATAGCAGTAATACAAGAATTTATCGATGAAACCAAGAAAAGAATTTCGGATGGTGTTGATTTAACCTTTACGGGAAAAGCAAGTTCTAAATTAGGAGATTTAGTGCTTGAATTCGATATTGATGCTACTGATATTGAGTCTGCAGTTATGGATTTAACAACAGATAATTATTACAGAGGAATTGACCCGTCAGGAAGAGCTGATTTTAACGTGTGTGCATTTTGTACATCTGTAGGAGAGGATACTGTGGAGATTTATTTAAAGTACGGACTGGAAGTCAAGGGGTTACAGATATTACTTTTTTCGAATCACATACCTAACTATCCAATGACTCAACCTTTTAAAAACTAATATTATGGAAGCTAAAAAAGTATTAACAAGAGAAAATAAGCCTACTAGTGAACTATATAATTCTATTGAGAAAACATTTAAAGGAATAAAACTAGAATATACTGAAGTGTATTATTTAGATTATGAAGTAAATGAGGATACTGGTAAAATTAATAAAACCAAAAAGGTAAAATATTATACTAAAAATCAAATAGACCGCAATATGAAAGCACTCAAAAATGCTTATCTTATTGCAAAAGGAGCGGCTTCACCAAGTGAAATAATTAGTTTTAGGAAAAGGTATAGAATCCCTGCATCTACATTTAGTATTGTATTAGGTTTTAGTAAAAACACTATTTCTAATATTGAAAATGAGGGAATTACTTCTTTATCTAGTGGTAGATTAATAAAGATGTGTTTGAATAATAAAGATATTATATATCAATACATTCAATTATGTGACTCTATTGATGATGATAAAAAAGAGGAACTTTCCAAAAGACTAATGGAAGAAAGTATATAAAATAACTAGCCATAACAACTAAGCATATGGCGTGCCGATAGGCCAACACTTCGACATGCCTTGCCAAGGCAGGACAGGCAGGCCGAGTGGAGTCCGCTATATGATTTGTTCACTAATCCAGGATTTTTAGATAAGGGGGATTCGAGGAGTTGGCAAGAACCTTAAAAGATGAGAAGGTTGTTTTTAGAGTGGTTTTATCCCTTTTTATTCAGTTGGTTATCTTAAGGAGTTGCTTTTAAGGGTGATTGCTTTTTATTGTGTTTTCCTTCTATCTATCTAGGCCAAAATAGAAACCTTCAAATTCATAACCAAATGTGAACTATCAAGTTTTTGCAAACCCGTTGGTCTTCCAATCCAAGGATATTGTAAAGCCGATGGGCTACTAAACTAAGGTAATTGTCAAGCCCTTAAAGGCTATTAATCAACTATTTATTTGTCTATTTGTAGCTATAAAATAGAATTTTAATAGGTGTTTGGAGGTTATTCTTTAAGCATTTATAATAGGGTGTACTTTACTATTGTGATTTAAGAGGTCGATTAATTACCTCCGAAATTTTACCGCTTATTATAGTATGTTTTTAATGTTAAGACTTTTAAGACGATAAAATAATCACTAAATTCATACTATGAAAAAACCTAGTTCATCTAAAATATTTCAAAAACTTGTAAAAGAAAGGAGCTATAAAGATAAAGATTACTCAAACTTGATAAGTCTTACAAATATGACTTTTTTTCTGGGTGCTGGATTTTCAAAATCTTGGGATTTAGGTTATCCAACAGGTCAGGAACTTTTCTCTTTAGATAGAGATGATATATCCGATGATTTTCTTGAGTTTTTACTAAGCATTGGCTACACAGATTTGAGTAATATTGGATTTAATGAATTCAAAGAAATTGCGTACCAAATAAGTATGCAAAAAAAATACCCTTCCCTCAGAAGAAGATACATTGATGAATACAATTTAGAGATTATTGAGAATGAAATTAGTTCCATCATAACTAAAAGATTTAATAAACTTGTTCCTCTAAATTATATTGAGGACGCATCTTATAAATTAAAATTAGAACAAAGTCAAAACCAAAATCAAATAAATATTGTATCATTTTTTAAATGGTTAGAATCTCATACAACTGGAGATACCGACCAAATTCCAGAAGGCTTGAGGATTAATTTTATTACAACTAATTATGATTTTTTAATAGAGTCAATTTTGGACGAGACACTTGGAGCAGACGACACACATTTAATTTATGCTTATCGAGGTTTTACACCTAAAACTACAAATAAAATTAAAACACCAACAACAGTACATCGTCATTGGTTGGTTCAGAATTTGATTAAATTAAATGGAGGTTTTGAAATATTTGGTTCTGATGAGCAAGGATTTAATGTTGACTATACAAAAAAATCTGCTCTAGATTTGGATCGTAAAGCACCAACATTAATTCTTCCTAATAGAGAGCAAGATTATACAGGCAAATATTTTCAAACTATATTTCCAAAAGCAGTTAGGACGTTACAAGAAACTAAAATACTAGTCATTGTAGGTTATAGCATTCCAGATGAAGATGCTTTAATAAGATTGCTACTTAGACAATTTGCAGAAGAAAATGTTGATGGAACAGAGAAAGTTATTTTCTTTATTGATATGATGAATGAAGAAACTCAAATACAAAAGTTAGAAAGTGTTTTTCTATATCATAAAATAGCTCGTAAACGATATAATATTATACCATTTGAAGGAACATTTAACGAATGGATAAACGAAATAATAGCGCTAAATAACAATACATAATAACTTATATATCTCATAGCTAGATAAGTGTTTAACTATACACTAAGGTATATATGCAAGTCCACCATTTTTTTTAATTTAGCTTATTAATAAAAAATGTAATAAAAAATTCGGCTTGTGCTTAACTGAATATTTGTTGCTAACTAGAACACTAAGAGCCATAGAAAAGACCGTTGTGTGTAATTAATCAAAACTTATGAAAACTCAAAAAATATACGATGAAAACGGACAAGGATTTACAAGAATATCTTTATCTGACAAAGTTGAAAAAGTAAATCCAGTTAAATATTATAAAACATACGAATTAGAAAAAAGAGCTACTTCTTTAAGAGATCTGTTGAATGCAAAAAATCCTTTTCTGACTTCTCAATTAGACAATGATTTTTTTATCAAAAAGGCTGAAGAAACTCTAAATGGTTTTTTTGAAAAATTTGAACAAACAGAAGTCCCTAAAAACTTTTTAACTCTTATGGAAACTGAAAGAAAAAAAGATCAAGTAAAATTACTGAAAGGTCAGTCCCTTAATCCTGACCAATTAATGTCGTTAATTTTCAAATCTCACCAAGATTATGGTTATTTATATAGTAAGTACATTTTTGAAAATTTACCAAATGGATTTGAAGATAGGAAATTGCCCAAATTATTTCACATGAAGGATGATGGAAGTTTTTACAAAGTTGGAGAAACTGATTTGACCGATGGAGAACTCAAACATATAATCGACCACAGAAAAGTAATTGTATCTCACTTTTTTGAAAAAGAGGCTATATGGCATTGTATATTTAATACTTATGCAAGTTTAGCTGGTAGAGAAAATCATAAGGACGGACAAGCACATTTTCATTACATTTCAAATTCTTTTTTATTAACAAAACAAGAATTTATTGACAGTATGGAAAGTGGAAAATATAGGTCAACCTCTGTGCATATTGATTTATTGGACTATGGACATCAACCGAACGAAAAAGAATAACAACACACAACAAAAAAACTGAGTTAAACAACTCTTTTCTTCATTAATTTGATATACTAGTAGTCTAGGCTCAAAGAATCATATTTGTGATTCTTTGAGCTTTTTTTAATTGATTTTTTCTCTATTTATTTAGGCAAGAGAGTAACTTTAAAGTTCATAACCAACGGTGAACCCAATGGTTTTTTTTTTGCAAACCGGTTGGTCTTCCAATACAAAGTGATTGGAGAACCATTGGAGGCTATTAATTTGCCTATTAGTAGCTATAAAACAGTATTTTAATAGGTGTTTGGAAGGTATTCTTTAAGGATTTATAATAGAGAGTACTTTATTATTGTGATTTAAGAAGTAGATTAATAACCTCCGAGATTTCATAGTTTATTAAAACCTGTTTTTAATGTTAAGGCTTTTAGACGATAAAATAATCACTAAGTTTATAATATTAATAAAATAGGAATAACACAACTTATTGTGTTATAGTAATGTTATATGCCATTGAAAAAAGCCAGCTGCACAAGCAAAGAGTGCTATCGCACACATTGCTTTTTTAGCCCACCTAAAAACAATAGCCTAAATTGACAAATATCCTCTTTATTTTATTACATTTGTCATTATTTGTCAAGTTAATAAATGAACAATGAATAAGTTTGGAGACCTTATCAGAGCCAAAAGAGAAAAACAAGATATGCTCTTGCGTCACCTTTCGGCAGAACTGGATATAGATACCGCTCAACTGAGCAAAATAGAAAGAGGGGAACGAACTGCGAAACGTGAACACGTTCACCAACTCATTAAAATTTTCAAGCTCAACGAAACAGAAGCAAAAGCACTATGGTTAGCCGACCAAGTGTATGCGGTTGTGGCAGATGAAAATGAAGCTTTAAAAGCGTTAATTGTAGCAGAGAAAGAAGTAAAATATCAAAAGAAATTGAGTAGCTAATGGCTTATAAAATTTGCCGAAATATTGATGAATGTAGCGACCAGCTAAAAGTATTAATTGATGCTTTTGGTAAGGGCTATACTGATTATAAGAAAGGCGCTTACAGTGAAGCTCAAGTTAGAATTGATTTTTTAAATCCCTTACTCAAATGTTTTGGTTGGGATGTAGATAATGAAGCTCGAAAAACACAACTATTTAGAGAGGTCATACAAGAAGAATCTATTGATGTTGAGGAAGAAGATAAAATAACTAAAAAGAACCCAGACTATACTTTAAAACAGTTCGGACAACGTTCCTTATTTCTAGAGGCGAAAAAAATATCTATAGATATTACAACTGAAAAAGCACCCGCCTTTCAAACACGAAGATATGGTTGGAGTGCTAACTTGCCGTTTTCTGTTCTTACCAATTTTGAGCACTTAGTTTTTTATGACTGTACTCTAAAACCAGAATTAGAAGATCTTGCTTCTCATAACAGATACAAGACATTTCACTACACTGAGTTTCTTGAAAACTTAAAAGAGATATACTTTTTACTCTCATTTGAAGCAGTTAAGTCAGGTAGTTTAGCTGCAGTTGATACTGGTGATCTAAAAGGTGAAGAGACTTTTGATAATCATTTCTTAAATCAAATAGAAAATTGGAGACAAGTTCTTGCTGAAAATGTAGTAGAAAACAATGTAGGTTTATCTCAAGATGATATTAACTTCCTTATCCAAAGAATGATTAATAAAATCATATTCTTAAGGATATGTGAGGACCGAGAAATTGAGAAGTATGAAACGCTTAAAAATATTACCACTTATGACGAACTAAAAGAGCTTTTCATAACCTCGGACAACAAGTATAACTCTGGTTTATTTTCTTTCATTGAAGATGATTTGGCACAACAAATAACCATTGATGACCAAATACTAATTGATATTTTCTCCGAGCTTTATTACCCTGTAAGCCCTTATGATTTTTCTGTTATTGATTCAGATATTTTAAGTCAAATATATGAGAAGTATTTAGGGAATAAAATCGAGTTAGCAGCCGACTATTCAGTTTCAATAGTACAAGAACCAGAAGTAGTTGCTTCTAACGGTATTGTGCCTACACCTAAAAGGATTGTCAAACAGATAGTAAGCGAAACGTTAGATAATTTATATACTGACTCTGATTTTGATGATTCTTTAGATTTAAGAATAGCAGATATATGCTGTGGCTCAGGTACATTTTTACTTTCTGTTTTTGATTACATTCTACATTACCGAGAAGCTTATTACTTAGAACAAGAAGATTTAGAAGATGATTGTTTAACAGAATTATCAGAAGGTCAATTCAGTTTATCATTATCTGAGAAACATACAATTCTAATTAATAACATTTTCGGAGTTGATATAAATCCTTATGCAGTTGAAGTAGCTCATTTTAGTTTGCTTCTTCGTTTGATTGAAAACGAAAATGTTGTTTCCATTCAAAGTTTTTTAGATAGGACAGGAGAGAAAGTATTACCAAACCTTGACAATAATATTAAGTGTGGTAACTCACTTCTTGATGATAGCTACTTTGAGTTTAATGAAGAAGCTGAAGACAATGACGAATTACTATTTAAAATTAACCCATTCAACTGGATAGATGAATTTCCATTTTTGGAAGAAGATAAAGGTTTCAATGCTATAGTTGGAAATCCACCTTATGTAAGGATTCAAAACTTTGTAAAATATTCACCCGAAGAAATTGAATATTACAGAAGTACGATGTCTCCTTATACATACTCAAAGAAAGATTTATTTGACAAGTATTACCTTTTTATTGAAAGGGCTATAAACCTTCTTTGTGAAGGTGGTCGACTTGGCTATATCGTTCCTCATAAATTTTTCATAGTAAAAGGAGGCAAGAAATTAAGAGGTTTTATTACTGGTACAACTTCTTTAGATAGAATTATACATTTTGGTGTAACACAGATTTTTCCCAATAGAAGCACCTATACAGCTATTGTTGTATTCGTTAGAGAAGCTAAAGAAAAACTTGAATTTAGTAGAATTGATAATCTATCTTCAATAGATATTTTTGAAACTACACCTGTTATAGCCTATTATAATGACGGTTTTGGTTCAGCACCTTGGGTTTTTGTGTCTGAAACGGCAGCGAAGCTATTCCATAAAATTATATCAAATGGAACTATTGCTTTAAAGTCCGTTGCTGAAATTCCAGTTGGCCTGCAAACAAGTTCAGATCCAATTTATATTTTCACACCAACCAAGGAGAATGCTACTCACTTCTATTTTTCGAAAGACGAGACAGAATATAAAGTTGAGAAAGGAATATGCAAACCCTCATTATATGATGTTAGTTTCAATGGTTTTGATACTGTAGCAGCAAATGGGCAAATGATATTCCCTTATGAGATTGATGGATATACAGCAACGGTAATTTCTGAAGTAGATTTCCAAAATAATTATCCAGACTGTTGGGCTTACTTAAACCTATTTAAAGCTAAACTTGAAAAACGAAGCATTAACGGAAATGGGCCTAAATGGTATCAGTACGGAAGAAGTCAAAGCTTGACAAAGTTTCACAATGCAGACAAAATCGTCTTTCCTGTATTATCTCAAAAGCCCAGCTATATAATTGATGAAACAAACTTTCAATTTACTGGTGGTGGCAATGGTCCTTATTATTCTATAACTTCAAATTCCAATTACTCTATTTATTACTTAGCAGGTCTTTTATCTCACCCAGTTTTGGAAGCAATGGTAAAATCCAGAGCAAGTGAATTTAGAGGAGATTACTATTCACACGGTAAACAGTTTATAGAAAATCTTCCAATTAGAACAATTGACTTTGTTGATGCTGTTGAGAAAAGAGCACACGATAAAATCGTTAGCAGTGTAAAATCTATTATCAGAACAAAGCAGAGCTTGAAGGCAGAAAGTACATATGCTAAAAAAAGAATAATTCAAAGAAAAATAAACCGATTATATAACAACTTATTCAATCAGGTTGATGTCTTATATGGCTTCATTCAAGAGGATATAGATTGCATAACAGGCGACAACCTATTTGTTGCACCAATAGAATCATAAATGGTAGAGAAAGAACAAAATATTGACTTTGATAAACTAAGAGGCGGTTACTATACACCTTCTCCAATTGCTGAGTTTATTTGTTCCTGGGCAATACAAAACGATAATGATTTGGTTTTAGAGCCAAGTTGTGGTGATGGTAATTTTATTGAAGCAGCTATAGCGAGATTCAATGAGCTTGGAGTAAATGGAGCTGATTTATATGGCAGAATTAAAGGTGTTGAACTTATCCCTGAAGAAGCTCAAAAAGCGACAAGGAGAGCTTCCAATTTTGGATTAAATGGTGATACTATTGTAAATAACGATTTTTTTAGTTTTATCTCTAACCAAGAGGACATTGCTTATAATTCTATTATCGGTAATCCACCGTTTATAAGGTATCAAAACTTTCCGCCAAAGCATAGAGATATTGCTATTCAAATGATGGAAGACTTAGGGCTAAAGCCTAATAAATTAACCAATATTTGGGTTCCTTTTTTAGTGATTTGCTCTTCTCTACTTGCGAAAGATGGTCGTTTAGGAATGGTAATTCCCGCAGAATTATTTCAAGTTAAGTATGCTGAACAAACACGGATATTTCTTTCAAAGTTCTTTGAAAGAATTACAATAGTAACATTCAAAAAATTAGTCTTTGACGGTATACAACAAGAAGTCGTAATAATACTATGCGAAAAGTCTGTACCAAATGCTCAAGGTATAAGAGTACTTCAATTAGACGACCTAGACCAGCTTTCTGAAATTGACTTTGATGCTGTTGTAGAAACGGAGGTGGTTGATATAAGACACGATAATGAGAAATGGACAAAGTACTTTTTGAATCCCAGAGAAATTGATTTTCTGCGAGAAATTAAAGACAGCAACCGTATTCCATTGGCAAATAACATTTTGGATGCTGATGTAGGGATAGTAACAGGACGTAATGAGTTTTTTATGCTCAAGCAATCCCAAGTAGAAGAATGGAATTTACAAGACGTTACAACCAAGGTAGTAAGTAAGTCTAATCAATTATCTGGTATTATTTTCAATGATAGGGACTTTGATACGAATGCTCAAAAAGACCTTCCAAACCAACTCTTTTTGCCGGAGAACAAAGAGTTTAAGCTATTAGATAAACGTAGTAAGACGTACATAAAGTATGGTGAAGAGAAAGAGTTTCATACTGGTTATAAATGTAGAATTAGAAAAAAATGGTATATCACTCCTTCTCTATGGATACCGCAAGGCTTCGCCTTACGTCAAGTAAATAGATATCCTAAATTAGTAATGAACCATGTTGAGGCTTCTTCAACAGATACTATTCATAGGCTCAGATTTATTTCTGATGAGTACAGTCCAGAAAGCATTGTAATCTGTTTTCTAAACTCTTTAACATTTGCTTTTTCGGAGGTTACAGGACGTAGCTATGGTGGTGGAGTAATGACATTTGAACCAACTGAAATTGAAGAACTTCTAATCCCTGTTGTAGAAGATCACGGGATAGATATAAACCTTATTGATGAATTAATTCGTGGTGACCGAATAGAAGAGGTTTTGGATATTGTAGATAAGGCGGTATTGATAGACCATTATGGTTTTACTTTAGAAGAAACATTGGAGCTAAGAAATATCTGGTTGAAGATGTCAAATAGGCGAATTAACAGAGGGAAATCTGCCAAATCGAAACCAAAGAAAAAAACAGAAAAGGTCAATTAATTTAAAAACCAATGCAAATTCAAGCACATTGTAATCCTCGTTCCTGCGTTTGCAAAGAACTTTTTCGCCAACGTTAGAAATGAATAAAATAAAAACAGCTTACAATAACTAAGCATATGGCTTGCCGATAGGCCAAAGCTATATGATTTGTTGACTGATCCGAGATTGCTGGTAAGGGGGAATTCGATGAGTTGGCAAGAACCTTACAAGAGGAGAAGGTCTTTTTTAGAGTGCTTTGCATCCCTTTTTATTCAGTTGCTTATCTAAATTAAGGTGCTTTTTAGGAAGATCACACTTTTTTTGTGTGAGAATCTGTTGTTTTTTATCATTTTCCTTTAGTTTGGGCATTAGTAAGTCAAGGCTCTTTTTAGAACCGTTTTTTTTAATGTTTGTATTCCAGTTTATCCTTTATTTGTAATTCTTTGGAGGACCACGACTGTCAAAGGTAAAAAGTGTGATCAAGGTTTCCTTTTTACAACTCGGACAACAGCGATGTAAGGATTTCTGTTGAGTGGCAAAGGTTACAATGTGTACCAAGTTTTTATCTCTTAATTGAAGTTGTAATAGCGGTAACTTTTCTTTTTTCCAACTGCTACTCAAAAATCCATAATGCCTTATTCGAGTAAAGCCTTTGGAAAGAATGTGGAGTTGAAAACGCCTTATAAACTCCTTAGTGTAGGGTAATAGTGTGGTTTTTTGCTTCCCTTTTCTATAGTCTTTTAAACTAAATGTAATCCTCCTTTTTTCTTTATCAATCGACAAGATACGGTGTTTACATATCGCTATTTTATTTGCCCCGTTACAAATTTAAATTGCTTTTAAGTGATAATTTGTAACGGGTTGAATGTACCTACCTAAATATTCAATCACATGTTTTGGTTTTCCAAAAGGAGGTTTGGCATACACCACCCACTCTTTTTTGAACAACTTATCATATAAAGATTGTGGTAATTGGATAAGTGTCTTTAGTAATTTCTTCAACAGAATAGCCTACAGAAAAGGGAGGGCTGTTTCTGCTACTGCAAGAAAATTAACCACTAAACTTTGGAATATGCTTTACAAAAGACAACATTACAATCCTCTTACTGTTTATGGTTATCTTGACCAAAAAAGAAAGAGAAATGT
>Ga0306909_100408_pt1 | contig 10816 bp, 18 predicted proteins | sample AntRauMFilla2697_FD_190439 | JGI IMG/M metagenome (GOLD analysis project Ga0306909, IMG submission 190439) | Saline lake microbial communities from Rauer Islands, Antarctica - Metagenome Filla 2 #697 (v2) (version 2) | ecosystem: Environmental > Aquatic > Non-marine Saline and Alkaline > Saline ... | reverse complement strand
AAAATAAAACCAAAAACACCATACCAATACTTTAATATTCAACAAAATTATAAAATATGAAACCTAAATTAACCATTAATGGACTTGGTGATAAAATATGGAAACTACCTAATGGTGATTTCCATAGAGAAGATGGACCAGCAATTGAATATACTAATGGTGAGAAACATTGGTATATAAATGGCAAAAGGCATAGAGAAGATGGGCCAGCTCTTGAACTTATCAATGGTGATAAAGTATGGTATCTAAATGATTATTATCATAGAGAAGGTGGGCCAGCTCTTGAGACTGCTAATGGTGGTAAGGCTTGGCATCTGAATGGATTAAAGCATAGAGAGGATGGGCCAGCAATTGAATATGCCAACGGTATTAAGAAATGGTTTTTATATGGTATATCTTATACTGAACAAGAATATAAATATGAGATGAGGTCTAGAAAATTAACTAAACTACTAAAATAACCTCATAAATCGTTTCTAAGACATTTTAAATCAAATTCTATACTAATATACTAAAAACCTATTAAAGTGTATTGAAGCAAGTTATAGGATAGCATCCGATGAAGTATATGATAACTTATCACATAGCTTTTATATTATAATTTAAATTATAATTATTTATATGTATGTCATGATGTTGCATGTTTTTTAAAATTTATACACATACGGTAAAATACTTAAATAACACTAATTCTATAAATAATTTAAGTATATTTGTCAAAAATATTACTATGAAACCTAAATTAACTATTTATGACAATGGTAATAAATCTTGGGAACTTCCCAATGGTAAACTACATAGAGAAGATGGTCCAGCCATTGAATGGCCTAGTGGTGGAAAAAGATGGTTTTTAAATGATATTCAATATACTGAGAATGAATACAAGTGTGAGATGAGGTCTAGGAAATTAAAAAAAATACTACACTAAAGACACTCTAATACACTATAAACAAAATCTTATATACTTATATTAAAAAGATGTTATAACGCATTAGAACGTATTGTAAGATAACATCCGATGATGTGTCGGTTTATTATCAAATAATCGTGATGTGTAAAGTTATTAAATTAACAATAGCAGTAAATTATCCGACTACAAACGGCTACAAACGATTACATTCGGATAATATAAAGTCTAAAATCACCCATAATAGTATTTTTTTTACTATCTTTGCCAAAAACCAACTACTATGAAACCTAAATTATCTATAAATCAATATGGTAAATGGTGGACACTTCCCAATGGTGAACTGCATAGAGAAGATGGTCCAGCAATTGAAAATGATAATGGTGCTAAATATTGGTACTTAAATGGTGTATCTTATACTGAACAACATTATAAATATAAAATGAGGTCTATTAAATTAGCTAAACTACTAAAATAACCCAAAAACATAATACACTCTATATCATTGAGTTAATGAAAATAAAAGCTTAAATCACCACACCAATACTTTAACCTCAACAAAATATTACTATGAAATCTAAATTAACTATTAATGGACTTGGTACTAAAAAATGGAGACTTCCCTCTGGTATGTTACACAGAGAAGATGACCCAGCTATTGAATATCCTAATGGCAATAAGGGTTGGTTTATAAATGGTTTAAAATATACTGAACAAAATCATAAATATAAGATGAGGTCTATCAAATTAAAACTATTACTTAAATAAACCCAAAATCACCACACCAATACTTTAAAATAACTATCTTTATCAAAAATATACATATGGAATCTAAATTAACTACTGACAAATCTGGTAATAAAGTATGGAAGCTTCCTAATGGTGATAAGCATAGAGAAGATGGTCCAGCCCTTGAAACAAAAAGTGGAAGTAAACATTGGTTTCTAGATGATAAAAGACATAGAGAAGATGGACCAGCACGTGAATATTCAGGTGGTTATAAAGAATGGTTCCTAGATGATGTCAAATTTACTGAACAAGAACATAAATATGAAATTAGGTCTAGAAAATTAAAACTATTACTAGAAAATTCATAATTACCACACCAATACTTTAAAACTATTTAAAGCCACTCTAATACACTTCTATTAGTATGATATAATCTTATACCATATATTAATAAGAATCACTTAGAACGTCTTTAAGGCTAGCACCCGATGATGTCTTATCAATGGTATATAGTCAGTAGTTTATAGTCAGTAGTTTTAACAGTTAATAGTTAATAATTTTAACAACTGTTCATAAAAGTAAAAACTAATTTTAACAATTGATAGTTAATAGTTTTAACAACTGTTTATTCATAGATAAATCTTATTGAAACATCTGTATCAGTAGTTTTAACTTATATACTATTTAGTACAAGCTTTAACAAAATATTAACAACAAAGAGATGCTGATAGGTGTTTATTAAAAACATTCTAAAAAACATACATATATTGACTACTTTACAAAGATTGTTATAATTCCTATAATTTTAACCTTTCAAAAGCCATTTAAATAACTTTTCCATTACAGTTTATAAACTACTCACTATTTATTTTGAACTTTTCCAAGATTTAAATAACTTTTCCATTACAGTTTATAAACTACTCACTATTTATTTTGAACTTTTACTTAACATTATTAACCAACACATATATTACCTTTGTATTATATTATAAATAATCTCTATATGACTAAGAGAAATAAGTAAAGGCTTTCATTAGCTTTATATAATGCAGTCGAGATGGTAATAGTAGTATAGTGAATTATTAACAAGATATTAAGATATAGATATTCTTAATTACTTTACATTTACATAAAATTAGATATAGATGCTTATGAGAAAATTTGTAATACTTCGGGGGATAGAATTTAATAATATATTTTGGACTTTAAACACGGGTGACAATTGTCATTCTGATAGTGGGGATTTATGTTATAAGGAATTAGCTTTTGCTGATACTGATGAACAAGCAATTGAGATATATCAGGGAGAGATAGATAAGAGAAATAGTTCTTATTAGGTAACACATAACACATAACACATAACACATAACATTAGGACATATGATTTTAGCACAGGCAAAGGAATTGGCACAACGGGGGATTAAAATGACACATAGGGACTTTACTGATGATGAGTTTATTACTATGCGTGGTAACATTATTGTCTTTGAGGATGGTGTACATGTATTCTTTGATAGTTGGGTAAGTGGAAAGGATTATTTATTAGATGGTTGGGAAGAGTTTTAATTTTATTATAAAATTTTATGGACATATGAAAAACATTGGCTTTGGAGAGTAGATTATTTTTTATTAATAATCCTTCGAAGGATGTTGTTCTTGGTGGTTATTCCGAGTATTTGTTATTAAAAAACTATCTATAGTAGCGTACATCTCCCATAACCTTTTGTGTACTTTGGCTTTGTTCAGGTTATCACTACTATAAATAGATAAAATATAGACAGGCTTTCACACCCAACATGTAATTACAGAGACTACATTTTTTTAGCACCATCTATACTACTATAAATGGTCACAAGACAGTTTACCAGTTTCAATACTCGCTAGGAGACCACTTAGTTGTACTTTGTTACTTATCTCTTGTTGTAAACTCCTAAGTGTAGTGGAATTACACACTCTCCAACATATTACAATACAGTTGGTACACTTGTCTATGTTACCATAGGCTTCTAATATTTTAAGTGGTGGAAAGGTTTCACTTCACTATTTCTTCAAACTTATTTTTGTACTTTTATACTAATAAAATCAGCTTTGTTTTTAGATACAGCTAACATTCTTTCAACTATCTTATCAAAGTGAGATTTCATTTTGTTTTCTGCTTGCTCCGCTTCTTCACGCTTCTTTATGTAAAGCTTTATTATTTCGTTTTCCATAGTGTCTAGTGTTTTATTCTCTACAAAAATATGGTTATTAATTGGTTATGTTTATTAATTATGAGTTAAAATTTTTTACTGTTATCCTTTAAATAGTACACATATTGAGAATATTATAAGTATAAATATTAGATAAACTATAAGTTTTTTAATTATTATCCTTAGATAGTATGGATGCTAATTTAATTCAGTTACTGACACAATCATTATTACAGATTTAAGATATCATAATATTGATATTGATATTGATATTGATATTGAGTTAACTGATAATAACAGGGAGTCTTATTACAGTTTTGTTATTAAGAAGGGGGGTAGAGGATTTTAATGATGAGGAATGTTTTGATCAAGTGAGGTCATAGTATTCATATATTAAGTACAATAGTTATGAAGAAGCTTTGGAGGGTGGGTTATATAAAGTTTTAACTTCTTTTTAACTTAACTTAACTTAACTTAACTTTAGTATATGTAACTTAATTCTTATATTTGCATAGATATAAACATTATTATGATACAAGAGAAGCTACAAGAGATACATCATAAGTTTGGTATTAGTGAGATGGCTAATTATAAGATACAATTATTTATAGATAGTTTAATTGAGCAAGACAGGGTCAATCAATTACTTATACAAGATGTTAGAAAGTGCAGTTGTTGTGAGAGGGTTAAGAAGTTAACACATTGTGAGGATTGTGGTAATGACATAGGGATAGTAGATAACTAGAAGTTAATATTAATATAAATATAGAACTATTATGAAATTAACTAGAACAGGTTACCGTCTTAATAAGAATGGCAAAGCTAATATAGGCATTGAGCAAAATGCTATGCGTAGTGATGTAGATTTGGGTAAATCGGTAAAGGAGAATGGCACTTACTTTTTTTTCAGTAGAAAGCAGGGTGATACTTATATTTACTTGCCTTAACTTATATTGTAAATTATCTATCTCTTACTTGATTATTTATTGTAAGTTTATTATTTCCAGATATAATTGGTGTATTCGTAAATGAGTCAAAATTTACCTTTATAGACCCCAATCTATCCACTGTGTTACAACCTCCTGAATTTGGTGTAGTACTATATGGGTTTATTGAATTAACATAAACAGTTATATCATCGTCATATGGGTAAGATAAATCGTAACTAAAAGATACATCTTGTGTCCTTAAAACTTCACAATTTCCCGTATAAGGTTCACTAACAGCACCAATTTCTTCAAATCTTACAGTTCCAACAATGACTATATTTCCAAAGTCTGGTGTGCTTAAAAATAATTCATCAGAACGTTGAAAAATATAATCTTTACCATTAGTATTAAAATATTCTACTCTATCCAAAGATATCTCAAAATCATTAGTATCTGTACCAGGACATGTCCCCCATACTGGTCTTGAATTTGGAAGTATCCAATCGCTTGCTCTCGTGTCGAAATCACTTGGTTCACTTGTTATATTACTCACACACCAACTTGAAAGGTCTCTGTTAAATGATTCTGCATCTTCAAACATAGCACCCATACTAGTTACACTACTAACATCCCAATTATTAAGGGGTTGGTTAAATGAACTTGCTTCAAAAAACATGGCACCCATACTAGTTACACTACTCACATCCCAATTATTAAGGGGTTGATTAAAAGATGATGTCTCTGAGAACATAGCATCCATATTACTTACACTACTTACATCCCAATTATCAAGGGGTTGATTAAATAAAGTTGTAGCATAAAACATAGTATTCATATCGGTCACATTACTCACATCCCAATTATTAAGTGGTTGGTTAAATGAATTTGTATCATAAAACATGAAACTCATATTAGTAACATTACTGACATCCCAATTATTTATATTTTGATTAAATGAATTCGCATTAAAGAACATAAAACTCATGTTAGTAACACTACTTAAATTAGGGGCATCTGTAGCATTAACCACCATGTTAGAACAGCCGTAGAATGCACTATTAAAACTAGACCAAACAATACTCCCCCATTGTTTAATATCTGTGATTTTAAGTTTATCACCTCCATTGTTAAACCGAATTTTATTAAATCCGTTTGTTTCTTTGGGAGTAACCTCTAAAATATAATTACCATTGCTAGGTAAAGTAATAGTTTCTTCATTGCTTAAGTTGTTGAAGGTGGCTACTGTTGTTCCACTTTGTTTTGCAACAACATCATAATCTCCTTCAGCCCCTGTGAATTGAAATTGATTTGCATTAGAAGACCCAGAATTTGTTGTGTCTACTTCAATAATAAAAGCGGTAGTATTAATACTAGATACTATAATACTATAACTCACTAACTGGTTATTAGCAATACTTCTATTTAATGTAACATTTAAATAACCTAAAACATCAAGTTTAGTAGCACAAGTATTCAAATTGCTAGGTGGTGTAATGGGATTTGTAACATAAGAGAAACCATCAAAAGTGACCATATCATCTAAGTCTTGAAATGTTACCATGCTATTTGCTGTTCTTGCCATTTGTTTATTTATTTTTAAGTATATATTATAAATGGTAGTACTTATACTTTATTTAGCATAGAAAGTATAATATATAGTATTATGGTATATATTAAGACTTATGAGAATTTCGAGAGTTATAGTAGGAATGATAGTAATTATGACAAGGGAGCTTTTCTGGATTGGTTAGGTACTAAGTTTGGTCAGGGCATTGGTAGTTTGTTAGGGAGTGGACAGAGTGGTTCTGTGTTTAAATTTGGTAAGAATGGTAAGAGGGCGATAAAATTGAGTCCTAAAGCGGAATTAGATACTTATTCAACTATTAACAAATCTATTAATGGTGTTGTAAAGGTTTATTCTTATGGTAAGATAAAAGTACCTACAAGGTTTTTATTAAAAGCAGGTGGTAAGGTATCTAATATTATTGAGACTAGTTGGAGTTATATAAGCTTAAATAAGGATGGTTATATTTATTACATTATAATGGAACGTTTATACACAGATAAGGTATTAGAAGATGATATAGAGGATTTGCAAGATTTATTTGAGGAGTTCTATGAGGTAGTACAAGGCCGTATTCTTGAACATGGTTTACGTAGGTTATTTGAAGAGAGGGATGATATGCAAATATTATTAAAATTTTCTGATTATATAAGGGACAATGTTTCTAATTCGGATGATATTATGGACACACTTGACAAGACTCTTATTTTATTTAGGGAGATAGGTAAGAATTTTGATTGGATGGATATACATCCTAGACAATTTGCATATGACAGTAGGGGTAATATAAAGGCTTATGATTTAGACAATTCTTATATGCTTAGTTCTGATGAGGTAAAGAACATTATAAGGGAAAATTATTCTTCATCTAAATCTAAGTTGTCATTGGAATTTATTGATTTAGCAAGAGATAATTATGAGACATTTTTAGATAGGACTTATTTTGATAATACATTTCATAATGTTCTATATAGGGGTTATTTTGGAGATTTAGGTAATAATATTTTTATGACAGATGATCTTGACCATGCTAGGCACTATGGTGAAGAAATTGATGGTATAGTTTATTTTGACAACATATTGCATTTTGATAATGCTTTATTTGATGAACTTAGACTTGACTTACCTGAGTTGCTAGAAATTGATATTTCAAAAGATTCTGAACTTGATTATGACCAGTCTATATTCAAGGAAAAGCTAAGGGAGATATACTTACCATATTTTAATGGAAATAAGTTAATGGATGCTATGTATCAGCTTAACATAGATGAAGATGGTGTCATCGATTATGTTTATGACATGATAAATTCTACTAAAAAATACAGATTAGTATCAATGAGTAAGAGTAATGATTTTTTAATACCTTTATTGATGTATTATGCTAAGGAATATAATATAATATCTTTTTGGGGTTCTGATTATGGTGGGTCATTGGAATTTGTTGTAGGTGATATATCTAGATATGACCATTTAAGTGATATTTGGAAAAAATATGGAAAGGATTTATAAGATACCAACGAATGCTATTACATTTTCAATTCCCAAATCATTTAATGCGTTCACTCTATGAGTTCCATCAATAATACTATAATCACTATTTAGTATTATTGGTGGGTAAGTATTTAATCTTTGGAATTCCTCTTTGTATTCATCCACTAGTCCTTCATCTATCATAAATTCATCTATTTCAATTTCATATATACTGATACTTTTAACAACATACTCACTATATTGTTCAATTCTTTCTCCTAAATCTCCATCGATAAAGTCATCATATGTATGGTGCATCTTTTGTGAGTATGAATATATATCGTGTTCGTGATAAGTATCGCCAATGTTAACATTTTTATTTGTAATGCTTTTGTTTATGCTTTTGTTTGTGTTTTCATTTACAAAGGTATTGAAGTTTTTCATATTATTTTTGGTTTCTTTTTTATTCCTTAAATTCAAACACATCGATAATTTTTATATTACTAATAACACTTGTGGCTAATATATAATCTCCCCATTTTAATCCTTCTTCTTTTTTATTTTCAAAGTCATATGCTATCACACAGTCATTATTGTCATCACTCATGTATCTTTTTATATCATTTCTATTTTTATCCACAAAACTATTTGATGAATACCATCCGTTTGAGTTTAATACTAATGCTTTGTTAGTATTAATTTCACATTTATAAATATATGGTTTACCACCTTCTCTTACAACCAAATCTTGTGCATATTCTTTTGCACTAGATCCATAAATTCCTGGTTTAATATATTGCGTAAAGTAAATCCCTAGTTCACTCTGCCCCCAATTTTTCCCTAGGTTGTCTAATGAAAAATTATCAAAATATTTATTACTCCCATGATACCAATAATCAGGTAATTCGTGTTCTTGGTTATGTTCATTTATAAAGGTATTGAAGTCATTAATATTTTTTCTTATAGATTTCATATACTATATATTATTACTTAGTATTCTGTATTGTTTATATTAGAGAATCTATCATATTAGTATCAATAATATTTTCTAGACCATTATACTTATATTTTTGATTAGCATAAAATATATTATCTCCACTTGGCTCAGCATAATAATCGGTATAGCCTTCTCCTGTAACAATAACATTTTGTAATAGTTTATCACTCATTAAATAATCAAAGACTCTGTGATACCCATCAACTAAGAAAAACTTACCATCATCATTTTTCCAAACTATTAATGGTTTATTATAACTTTGACTTTTTTTATTATTTAGAAAATTATCAAACACTCCCAATAAGCTTCTTTTGCTTAATATAATGTCAGATATATTAATATTTATTAGTTCATAATACTCATCATCATCTTGGTCATAATATTTGTCTTCATTTATGAACTGCTTAAAGTCATTAATATTTTTTCTTATATATTTCATATACTATATATTATATATTATATATTATTTTCAAGAAAGTCTTTTTGTTGCTATATCAAAATACATTTGTTCTTTTTCAATACCTATTCCTTTTCTGTTAAGGTTTTTACATGCTAGCATTGTTGTACCACTTCCCATTGTAAAATCCAAAACTGTTTCACCTTCGTTGGTGTAAGTCTTAACTAAATACTCCATTAATAATAAAGGTTTCTGAGTTGGATGTACTGTATAATTTACTTTGTTAAATTTTAAAATAGTAGATGGGTTTTTTAAATTAGGATTATATTGCACAATTCCTAAAGTTTTACGGCTTAAATTATTATTTATGTCCGAGTTTATTTCATTGTTATTATAATTATGGGGGCTTTTACACCTTTTTTTCCACTTTCGCTCCTTTCAATTAATTGCTTATTATAAGTGCATTGCTTTTTGTAAAATACGCTTAGTAACTCGTGGTACTTCATTGGTTGTTTATTTGCAGTAGCGAAATTACCTGCTATATTTTTCTCCCATATCCAATCATACTTATAATTCTTAATATTACTCATTCGTAAAGCACTACTAAACGGTTCACTTCCAAACAAAACAATTGCACCATTAGGCTTAATAATTCTATTCAACTGTTCCCACATTAAATCAAAGTCTATTACACTATCCCATTTGCAGGCAGTCGTTCCATACGGTGGGTCTGTAATTATTGCATCAATACTATTATCTTTAATCGTCTTCATTACTTCAAGGCAATCGCCTAATCTTAAATCAATATTACTCATATATTTTATTGTTTTATTTTTATTATATCATCAGTTCTTTGTCTAGAAATATCAAAATACATTTGTTCTTTTTCAATACCTATTCCTTTTCTGTTAAGGTTTTTACACGCTAGCATTGTTGTACCACTACCCATAAAAGGATCTAGGACTATATCGTTCTCATTAGTAGAGTTTCTAATATAGAATTCCATTAAGTCTATTGGTTTTTCTGTTGGGTGTAGTTTATTACCAATTATATTATTAAAAGAGTGTACTGTTTTGCTCCCACCAATATCATTTATATACTTTGACTTCCCTTTTCTAAAAAACAAGGTGTACTCACAATTTTTCATATAAAACTGTGAAGGTGTACAGTTATTCTTTTGCCAAATTAGAAAGTTCTGTATTTTAAAACCAGTCTTTTCTATTTCGTTTGCCATTTTTAACAAATTAGAAGAGTTTACCATTACATAGTTTTGTGAGCCATCTTTAAGTACTCTAAACATTTCGGGTAGCCAGTCACTAAATTTTGGTATGGTTTTCATTAACTCTCTATTGCCTTTCAATATACCTTTTGGTCTAACACTATTCTTACCATTACTATCTCCACCAGTAATTATTTTATAAGGTGGGTCAGTAACTAAGCAATCAATACTTTCACTTGGTATTGTTTTTAATATTTCAAGGCAATCGCCCAGTCTTAAATCAATATTACTCATATATCTTATTGTTTTATTTTTATTATATCATCAGTTCTTTGTCTAGAAATATCAAAATACATTTGTTCTTTTTCAATACCTATTCCTTTTCTGTTAAGGTTTTGACACGCTAGCATTGTTG
>Ga0306909_100391_pt1 | contig 11107 bp, 12 predicted proteins | sample AntRauMFilla2697_FD_190439 | JGI IMG/M metagenome (GOLD analysis project Ga0306909, IMG submission 190439) | Saline lake microbial communities from Rauer Islands, Antarctica - Metagenome Filla 2 #697 (v2) (version 2) | ecosystem: Environmental > Aquatic > Non-marine Saline and Alkaline > Saline ... | reverse complement strand
TCCGAAACAGCCAAGAAAAAGCGAAAGGAGGCAACAGCATTGACGCCATCATAATGCATAGAACATAACAACTGCGTGGGTCAGATCTTGATGAAAATGCCGGGTCAGTTCTCAGTGACAATCAACAATCGTGGAGGCTACTATTGCCTTGGCCAAGGGATTGGGCTGCACGGTGGTTGCCGAAGGAATCGAAACCGAGATGCAGGCGGACATCCTGCGGCGCTTGGGATGCGACGCTGGACAAGGGTTTTTCTTCGATCGAGCTCTGCCCGCGGAAGTTTTTTCGGACCGGTGGCTCAAGCCCTCGTCGCAAACTGAAATCAGTCTTGCATAAGACATGGGAACCCACTGGATTTGGCTTTGCCCTGAGCATCCAAACGCTTTCAGGTTTGGAATGAGAGTCGACGAAACGAGCATTTCAACAAGCACCTCGAACGGCTTCTGGATTGCCTGGATGGAAAGTTTTCGCAAACCATCCTTTAACCTGCTTGGATGGAAAGCATATGTCGAAGCCTGAACGCGCAAGCGGTGAGCATTTTCTTGAAATTGATTAAAGAGGAAGGGCTCGCATTTCAGTTAAGAACTAACGTCAATAGAATTACCGACCTACGTCAATAGTGCCATATCCACATCTATCGCTTCTCGGAATCGTTCAAGCGAAAAGGGCTTATATAGCGTAGTCCCAACATCCAGATCCCTTGCCGTTGCGATCATGCGAGCCGCAACTGCATGTGTGTCTTTGCCGCCAGTCATAAAGCGCAAACGAAACTTTCGATCAATCAACTTAAGATCTTCGATTACCTCAATCCCGTCTTTTTCAGCCATATGGATATCAAGAAAAAGGAGCACTGGAACAAGTGACGAGCCCATTTCCTTCAATAACTCTTCGGCACTTTCGCAAAGAACGACATTCCAACCAGATGCTTCTGCTGCTTTACCCAAGAGCTTTCTGATTGCTGGATCATCATCAGTTATGATCAAAACTGTATTGATTTGAAGCCCCCGCAGATGCTCGCTCATGATTACTGACCGTACTGCTTTCACCAGCCCCATAACTAATACACATTTGAGTAAATCGTTCTCTAAAGGATTAGTCAAACTTTTGAGATCTGCTGTGGCAATATGTCCGACATGCGGCCTGTACTTATCCGTAAGCTGGTTGAATCCGCGATGCAAACAATGAAATTTACTGCACTTCAGATATGACGGTGCTGCTCTCAATTTAGGCTGCCATCGGTATCCATATGCTGACCACAGAAAGAGGACGACATCCAGGAGCACGATGCTGTTGCTATCAGAAGTGCCGTGAGATCAGGCTGGTTTGCCCTTGCTTCGCATAGCTTTGGTGGATCTATGGCGAAAGCATTCTTCGAAGGATGCGGATTCTGCGTAATCTCAACTTCCCATTGTATGGGAGGATTTGCATGTTCCTTTTTCTGAAATCTTAAACTTTGAAACTCACACTATCGGTTAGACATGTTGGAGCTTAGGTTCACGGCGACAGTCAATCTGATTTTTTCTTAACCGCGGTGAAGTCGCTTGGGGTGTCTTGTGTAAAATGTTACCCAGTATCAGGATTACCTTCCGGACGATGTTTTACTTGGCAGCGTGGCTATTTGTAGTGATGCTGGCAAAGGACGGAATAAAGGAATTTTACATAAAATCTTCTTTCCCGGAGCTGCAAACGTGAAGGGTTCTGCATGTTTATCGAGGCACTTCACAACGGGGCATTACTCTGCTTCACCGCGATTGGCCTGTACGCGGTTATTCAATCAATTGATCAATCGAAAGGTATTACCCGAGCGGTCGTCCTTGGTCTGAGTTACGGACTGGTTACGTTTCTCGTTACCTTATCGCCGCTCGTGATCGGAGGCTCGGCAACTGTCGACACTCGGGCGGGTCCAGTAATTGTTGCAGGGATCGTCGGCGGACCGATCGCTGCGTTTATCACTGCTGGTTTCGGGGCTGCTGCCCGATGGAGCCTTGGCGGTAATTTCGTCCTGTCCGGCACTTTCGTTTTTCTGCTGTACGCTTTTATCGGAACACTGCTTTGGCGACGGTTTTTCACCAGCCAGCTTGGAGAAGGCCTTAGCTTCGCTCGGATGATGTTGGGCGCAGGGCTCAGCATCATTGCTGCGGGTCTCATGTATTTCCTGATACCGATACAGGATGTGGCTGACAGGTGGCTGACAGGCGTCTTGCCTTTCATTGTTGTGGCAAACACAGTTGCGGTCCTGCTGTGTGGTGTCATCGGAAGAGCAGCCCTAAGCGCAATCCGGCAGCGACGAAATCTGGAACAGGCCTTAGATACACTCGAGCTTGCGAAATCATCTGCGGGCATCGGAATTTGGGTCGTGGATCAAAAAGATGGCACGGCAGTATGGGATGAGACGAACAAAAGGCTGCATGGTGTCGAGCTGAAGGGTGAAACCATAAGTAGAGAGGAATGGGCGAAGGCGATACACCCCAAAGATCTGACACGCGTCACCAGGGAGTTCGAGACCGCCCTGAGAGGTGAAAAGCCACTAAATACGAAATATAGAGTTATCCTGCCCGACGGGCGGGTAAGACATCTCCGCGGGAATGCAATTGTTCTCAAAAATGCCGCAAACGCTCCAATCCGCGTTGTCGGCGCGAATTTCGACGTGTCCGATCTTGTGGAAAAAGATGAAGCGCTTGAAGAAACCCGGTCGATTGCGACGCAAGCGCGGAAAATGGAATCCATCGGGCAGCTGACTGGCGGGGTAGCCCATGACTTCAACAACCTCCTTGCCGTCATTCTTGGCAATCTCGAATTGATTGAAGATGTCAATGACCCCAGAGAGATACGGGAATACTTGGACGCGGCAAAAACGGCGACGCTCCGGGGTGCAGACCTGACAAAAAGTCTGCTTAGCTTTGCGCGCCAATCACCATTGGCACCCACCACAGTTGATATCAATCAGATCGTGAAAGAGACCAAGACGTGGTCGTCACGTGTGATCCCAGCGACAATCAGCGTCGAGATCTCTCTGCTCGCAGGGCTCTGGCCAGTCTTGGCGGACCCGACCTTAACTCAGAATGTACTTCTCAACTTGATCTTGAACGCTCGGGATACGATGCCCAATGGTGGGAAGATGACGATTGAGACCTCGAATGTGCGAATTGACGAAGAATATAAAGAGCTTCGCGGCGAGGACATCGAAGTTGGGCGATACGTGATGCTTGCCGTCAGCGACACGGGCGAGGGCATCCCAGAAGAACACCTTGAGAAGATATTCGAGCCCTTCTTCACCACCAAAATGGTCGGCTCCGGAAGTGGCCTTGGTCTCTCGATGGTTCAGGGGTTCATGAAGCAATCTGGCGGGACAGTGCGGGTTTATTCCGAGCAGGGTGTGGGAACCACATTCAAACTGTATTTCAAAGCAATCAGCGGCAACCCCGAACCAGCATTGCCCTTGAAGCCGGATGCCTTGCACTTGACGGAGACCAGAGCCAGAATTCTGATAGCCGAGGACGAGGCGGCCGTATTGTCCGTTCTCAAGGGCACATTGGAAAAAGCAGGTTTCCGCATCACGGCGGCACGGTCTGGGGACGAGGCCTTGCGGATTTGGGAAAACGACCCGCATTTTGATCTGTTGGTCACGGATATCGTTATGCCGGGCGATTTGCAGGGCACCCATCTGGCCCAAGCCTTGCGTGATCAAAAACCCGATCTCCCGATTGTATTCATGTCCGGCTATGCCAGCGAAGCCACAGTACACGGCAACGGGTTGCGCCCGGAGGACATTCGCTTGATGAAACCTGTTCCGCGCACTGAGCTTCTTGCTGCGGTAGAAAGAGCGCTCGCCGCAGTTAGATAGTGCTACTCGCGTACTACCATCAGTACTCTGAAACGTTCTCTTCATCCCATAAAGGCAGTCGTACCGGGGTGACGGAAAATGATCGGTACAAAATTGTGAAATCTCAAACGGTAGGTAGCGCAACACCTGCGAAATCTCGCGTTGTCCACTGAGCTACCGTCTTAGGGCTAATGATGCCGCAAGCCGTATGAAGGACCGCTTTCGATAAGTTGCATTGCAGCGTCGTCGGTTCCATCAGAAGTCCGCTAGGGCCGTTCAGGTTGGTCGGGGCGAGTTCATTTGGCATTACTGCTGCGACGGATCTAATGGCGGCAGTGAGCCCACTTTGGCTGCTGTTGCGACGTGCATCAATGTCGACTGTCCACATAATCTTTATGGACATCAAGCAAGCCTGAACAATCAGGCCAGCGAAACTGCCGAGTGGATCGCAAGTTCTAGAGACATTAACAATTGAGATGGTAAGAAAATCACCCATCGATGGTGCGAACGCGTTTTCAAATTTGCCAGATTTAGTCAATTGGCGCTTCGGCTGGCTAGCGATACAACTATGTCCAGGCGATATTTTGATGCCTAGTTGTGTGTGACCCCGCTGTCCAACTCATTTTCGAGGCGTTAAAAAACATTTTCAGCAAGTGCAGGCCGTGCCCAAAATGAGTGCGGCCTTTTTGCTGTCGGTTGCTCGGACTAGGACCAACCTTAGGGCCAAACCCTATGCGCCTTTGCACACAAAAGTAGACCTTTGGCTAATCCCTTATCGAATAGCCGGAATGTCCCGCATTGCAGACCTCACACTTAACAGAATGCTGCGCACCTGCTCGAATGCCCGCTTCGGGGAAGTTGTGCCGCAGCGTCGAGAGCTTGCGTGAACGGCAGCAATGGGCCGTTCCTGCCAAGTCCGATCTCGTTCTTCGGTCGTGACACCGTCACGCATGCCACTCTTTTTCTCGGCCTGGTTAACCCAACCACTTAAGGTCTGGGTAATACAGCCAATCTTGGGGGCAATGGCTGCGATCGCGCCAACCTGCTCTGAGTATCAGCCTTGATGCTCGAACACCATTCGAACTGCACGTGCGAGGCTCCCTCACGAGTACCGACTTGCCAATTTTGATTGTTGTACAATAATCATAGTTACTTCAGATGGTGGCTCCAACCAACTCGGGGTCGTTCGCAACTTGTAAATGGTGGACCTTTTCAGCCCCGGTCAATGCGCGTTTGCCAACCAATTGGCGAAGCTGGCGGACGAAACACAAAGGCCACTCACCACTCTTCATCGACATATTTTCCCCTATTTCCGTTCAGTGTTAAAGAGGGAGAGGGATCACCCGCACGGGGTGCAATAGGCCCATTCTCAACTATTTCCCTCCACTACCTTAACTTCCGTCAGTCGCTCGGCGGAAAATACCGTTTTCTCAACACATTAGAAAATAGCAAAAGTCTGAGTTGGTCTAAATAACGTAGCAAAAAAAATTGGATTGAACTGGCTTAGGTTTCCATCCCCGCCGCTCCTCTTGGCGAAAGCGCCAGCGAGGAAAATCCAACTGAAAGGAGCCTGCCAAACGCAAGTATCTCCAGCAAATAACGCCGACGATCCAGACAAACCAGCACCGTTTTCGCCGCCGAATAAACGAAGATTCTCAGGCTTGATACCACCGCCCTCCATACTGAACGGATGGATCACCCCGAGTTTGTCGAAGGCCATCAACTTAAGTAAAGGATGATGGTTATGACAAAAAGTAAAATGGCAGATTGAACCGCCCCTTGTTTGCCGGAGACCCAGAAGTAAGGATACTGGCTTATGGAAAAGAACAAATGTGGAAACAGATATTCACCTGAAGTGCGCGAACGTGCTGTGCGGATGGTGTTCGAGCATCAAGGCGAATTTGACAGCCAGTCAGCGGCGATCAAATCGATTGCCCCGAAGATTGGTTGTGGGCCTGATACGCTTCGGGCGTAGGTTCGACGCGCTGAAACGGACAGCGGTCGACGTGATGGTGTGACGACCGCCGAACGTGACCGGATCAAGGCACTTGAGCGCGAGAACCGCCAGCTTCGACAGGCCAATGAGATCCTGAAAAAGGCATCAGCGTATTTTGCTCAGGCGGAGCTCGACCGCCCGTTTCGGAAATGATTGCGTTTATCAAAGAGCACCGGGAAGTGTGTGGGGTCGAGCCGATCTGCCGTGTTTTGCAGATCGCCCCGTCGACGTTCTATGCGCATCTCGCCGTTGAGAATGATCCGGACAAGACGTCGGATCGTGCCAAGCGTGACGCTGAATTGCGCGCAGAGATGAAGCGTGTCTGGGAAGATAACCTGTCAGTCTATGGTGCGCGCAAGTTGTGGCATGCAATGAAGCGAGAGAAGTTTGATATTGGCTGCTGCACCGTTGAACGACTGATGCGAGACATCGGCATCGAAGGCGTTCGGCGTGGTAAGAAGGTCAAAACAACTTGGCCGGACAAGGCATTGCCATGCCCAATGGACCGTGTGAACAGGCAGTTCCGTGCGACCATGCCCAACCAACTCTGGGTGTCAGACTTCACCTATGTCTCGACCTGGCAGGGTTTTGTATATGTGGCATTCGTCATCGATACCTTTGCCAATAAGATCGTGGGCTGGCGCGCATCAAGATCACAGCAAACACAGTTTGTCTTGGATGCTTTGGAACAGGCGCTTTATGAGCGACGGCCTTTAGAGAACCTAATTCATCACAGCGATCGGGGCAGCCAATACCTGTCGATCAAGTACACAGAGAGATTGGCCGATGCTGGCCTGGAACCCAGTGTGGGAACCATCGGCGACAGCTATGACAACGCGCTCGCTGAGACGATGATTGGCCTGTTCAAAGCCGAAGTCATCCACAGATTGGGCCCGTGGAAGTCCGCAGATGCCGTCGAATGGGCAACCCTCAAATGGGTCGACTGGTTAACAATCGTCGCCTGCTCGAACCCATCGGATACATCACACCAACCGAGGCAGAGGAGGCATACTATGCAAACGTGAACGCGATCGATAAGGTCGCTTGAGAAGAACTAAACAGTCTCCGGTAAAACCGGGGCGATTCAAGATCGCTACTTGCCACGGGTCCGAGCTGGGACGGGACACTCCGGTGCGGAGTGCCAAGAATGTTGGCGGAACCCACCGCAGACGGCGCTCTGTCGGTGACGGTAGGTAGCGTTTTTAAGTGCCCTTTTTCCATTTCTCCTCGAACGCCTTGTATGCTGCTTGATGGCGATCTTCAATGATAGCGGCGAAATCTGTAAGCATCATGAGTCGCGTGGCCTTCTGGCTTTCATCGAGGCGAAAAAACGGTACTCGGACATCCCCACTTTCAATTTTTTTTTGCCAATGTATCCGCTTCATAGTCCCAGTATTGCGCTGCCGTCTCCAGGGGGATAATCGGGATGCCGCCGTAGTGTGCTACGAGCATTTCAAGTGTGGTCATGTTTGCCTCCGAATGTTTGCTACAGAGGAAGTGGGGACGTTCGCTTCAACGCAGAAAAGAATTCTTGATACAGCAGGACATTGTCGCGTGATCAGCCAGGTCGTGTCAGCGCAAAGAACGCGCCGACGTCAGTTATTTGGCAGCTCATTAAATGGTAGTCCAGTATTCCAGCACCCAGTCCCATTTCTTGAACTTGTCACCCTTCTTTTCGATGTTCACATAGCGATCCAAACACTCTCGTGACTCGTGTCCGGAAGTCTGCATAACGAAATGGTCCCGCTTCCCTTTCTCAAAAAGGCGGCTGATACCTTCATGTCGAAGATCGTGGAATCTGAGATCGTCTATCCCAACGCGCTGTCGGTGACGACGAAACGCCGTTCCCACCGATCGCGGATTGTAGGGGAATATGAACTCTGATGTCCTTGGCATAGACAGGATGATTTTCATCGCTTGGGGAGGAAGTTTGACCCAGACGTTGTTGCCTTTCTTCTTGCGAGGGTGCTTCATGTCCCGAACAAGGATTTTTCGGTCCGCAACATTGAGATCGCTCCAGCGAAGACGGCAAATTTCACTGAGGCGGCGGCAGGAAAAAATGGCAAATACGCTTATGGTGATGACGGGAATCTTCTGCCTTTTGTTTGCGAGTACCGCATCAAAGATCATGTCAAGCTCGCCAAGTGTAGCGCGCCGATCTCGTGCCTCGGAACGTGCCAGTATCTCGTCATGCCAGAGAACTTTCATGGCACGAATGATAACACCGTATGGAACATCCTCGTCGCGTTCGGCAGCCCACTTAAGGGAAGAGGAGAGCATTGTCATATAGGAGGCAGCGGTTTGCGGCAACATTTCCTGTTTGAGAAGGTCATCTGCAACATCTTGAAACCATTTTAAGTCTATTGTCGACGCGGGCACTTTGCACCTTTCATGCTTGATCAGGAAGTCGAGGTTTTGCGTCGCGGACTTACCGACGCGTCGGCCTTTGTCCATCCTTTTCTGGATTAGGTCGCATACCCGTGGCTCTAATTTCGAGGTATCCTCTTCTTGCCGTGGAGCGATCTGCCCCAATTGTATCCTTGCCAACGTGTCGTCCCGCCACTTTTTGGCATGTTCGAGGCTGGAGAATGTCTTACTCACGTTGATCGGCCCTTCCTGTGTTCTGCGACGGATCTGGACGCAGTATCTTGGCAGGCCATCCTTCGGAGCACGCGCAGAAATGAAGGGCTCGTTAAAACAGTCGTTCGCCACGGGCGGTGTATTCGCTTTCTTCGACGCCTTGGACTTCTCAATCTGATTTGAATTTTGTTCAACGCTTTTGCTACTCGGCTTAGGCCCCTCATCGGGTCGCGGCTGAGCGTGAACTCTGACATGTGGTGTGAATGGAGAGCCCGCAGATTTGGCACGTAAGATTTGCTGGAACAGCTCTGCTGGGGTATTTGATGTCGTGTTAGTCATGAATGTCGCTTTCTTGATGATCGTTGAGAATTTGGTGTCACTTCGATCTGGCCGGAAACCGCGCAAATGGTGTAAGTCGAGGTCCAACCAGATTCGGGTGGGGAGCCTGACTGAGGCGGGGCTCTGGCTCGGACATGTTGGGCCGGTCGGAAGTTGCTACTCGGTAGCAAGAGATCTCGGAAAACCCGCTGAAACAGAGGAAAACCTCGGAGAATAGTAAGAAGTCCCGGTAGGCGGGCGACAATCAAAAAGGAGCGTAAGTATATGAAACAAAAAGCAAGATATGCTTCACGTCTTGCTGTGGCACCCATGATGGATTGGACGGATACCCATTGCAGGACCCTGCACCGGCTGATGTGCAGCAATGCGCTGCTTTATACCGAGATGGTCACCGCTCCCGCGTTGGTGCGGGGCAGGGCGTTGCATTTGCTCGATCATAACCCCTCGGAGCATCCGGTGGCGCTTCAGCTTGGCGGCTCTGATCCCGCTGAGTTGGCGGAGGCGGCCTATCTGGGCGCGCAGGCGGGCTATGATGAGATTAACCTCAATGTGGGATGTCCGTCGGACCGTGTGCAATCGGGGATGTTCGGCGCGGTGTTGATGAAAGATGCGGCGCTGGTGGCGAAATGTGTCCGTGCGATGCAGCGCACGGTTGATGTGGATGTAACGGTCAAATGTCGAATCGGCGTGGACGACCAGAACCCCGAGGAGGTGCTGCCCGAATTCCTGAGCCGTCTGGTCGGCACCGGGGTCGAGCGGGTCACGATCCACGCGCGTAAGGCATGGCTTGATGGGCTGAGCCCGAAGGAGAACCGCGATATCCCGCCACTGGATTATCCGCTGGTGCACCGGATGAAGGAGCTGTTCCCCAATCTGCATATCTCGCTCAACGGCGGTATCACCACGCTCGATGCGGCGCAGGCGGCGCTGGATGGCGGGCTGGACGGTGTGATGATCGGGCGCGCGGCCTATCACCAACCGGCCGAAATTCTGTGTCAGGCCGACAGGCGCATTTTCGGCGTCGGCACCGACACCACGGCCGAAGGTGTCGCCCTTGCGATGCTGCCCTATATCGACGCGCATGTGGGGCGGGGCGGCAAGCTGGGGCAGGTGACGCGGCACATGCTGGGCCTGTTCGCTGGGCGTCCCGGCGCGCGCATCTGGCGGCGTGTTCTTTCGGAGGGTGCGCACCGCGAGGGCGCAGGTAGCGCGCTGGTGCGCGAAGCGCTGGAACAGACGCTGGAACAGATTGGGGCGCAGACGGCACTGGCACACGACGCGGACGCGGTGTAGCAGGGGCGCGTCCACCGCAGGAGCGCCCCTATGCCCGAGACCCTATTGCTTGTCCAGATGGCGGCCCTGCTGTTGGCGCTGGGCGCGTTTGCCGGGGTACTGGCCGGATTGCTGGGGGTTGGCGGTGGCATCGTGCTGGTGCCGGGGTTTTTCTATGTATTCGAGCGTCTGGGATATGGCGGAGAGCAGTTGATGCAGATGTGTCTGGCGACATCGCTCGCCACGATCATCGTCACTTCCGCCCGCTCGGTCCTGTCGCACAACAAAAAGGGTGCTGTGGCTTGGGAGATCCTGCGCACATGGGCGCCGGGTATTGTGATCGGGGCCATCATTGGTGTCGCTGTGGTGGCGGGACTGCGGTCCTCCACGTTGCAGATCCTGTTCGGGGTGCTGGCGCTGACGATCGGGCTCTATCTTGGATTTGGTCGCGCCGATTGGCGGCTGGGCAGCGAAATGCCAGGGGGCATCGTGCGCGCCGCGCTCTCGCCGGTCGTGGGGTTTTTGTCGGTTTTGCTGGGCATTGGCGGAGGCAGTCTTGGCGTCCCGTTGATGACGCTCTATGGCACACCCATTCACCGCGCGGTGGCCACGGCAGCGGGTTTCGGCATTTTGATCGCCGTACCCTCGGTGATTGCCTTTATGCTGGTGCCGCTGGATCCGGCGCTGCGCCCGCCTTTTACCATCGGCTCGGTCAATCTGGTGGCATTCGGGCTGGTGATTGCGATGACGCTTCTGACGGCGCCGCTGGGTGCGCGGATGGCGCATGGGATGGACCCGAAACCGCTGCGGCGGGTGTTCGCGGTATTTCTGGTGCTGGTGGCGCTCAATATGCTGCGCAAGGCGTTGGCGGGATGATGCGCGACACCGGATTTCGCATATTCGAGCATGATTCGCGCACGGCGCGCTGGGCGCAGGGGGCTTTGGGTGTTGCGCGCGATCTGGCGGCGCGGGCTGATATGCGCGGCCCTGACAATCTGCGCCACGGGCAGACGTGGTTCGTAGGCGTCGATGCCCTGCCGAACGGGCCGGATGGCAGCATCGGGGGCGTCCCGCTGGCCGGACCGTGGGGTGATCATGT
>Ga0306909_100388_pt1 | contig 11214 bp, 9 predicted proteins | sample AntRauMFilla2697_FD_190439 | JGI IMG/M metagenome (GOLD analysis project Ga0306909, IMG submission 190439) | Saline lake microbial communities from Rauer Islands, Antarctica - Metagenome Filla 2 #697 (v2) (version 2) | ecosystem: Environmental > Aquatic > Non-marine Saline and Alkaline > Saline ... | reverse complement strand
GTCTGCTAAAGTGGGCTGTTTCTGTAATTTCATACGTTAAAAATAAGACTTAACTATCTAAATAACAAATAATTAGACTTGTTTTAATTGCTGATTTATAAAGTTTTTACCATGCAACGGTCTTAAGTTGTATAAATTGTCTCACTGTTTTCTGTTCCCGTTGCTGTTGTTCTTAATCTTGAATCATCAGGAACGAAAGGTCCAAAAGGAATTTGAAAAAAGGAATTAATTGTAACTCCACCTGCATTTATTGCTGCAACTCCTGTTGGTGCAAGAATTACAGTGTTCTTATTTGTAGTGTCTTTAATGTATTTTAAAAAAGTTGTTTTACCCGTTCCTGCTTTTCCTGTTAGATAAACTAATTTGTCAGTATGTCGAACAAATTCAGAAGCGTTGTAAAATTCAACGTTTTCCTTGTCAAGTTCTATATTATCTACTGTTTCTGTCATTTCATTTTTTCAGCTTATGCCTAACGTCTCTATATATGGCTCGTAACGTGCAAATTATAAAATTACTTTCGGATTAAGCACTAGCAGTCCCGAAGCTTCGGGATTAAATTTTTCTTATTATCTTTTTTATCAATAAGCCTCCCGAATGGTCGGTATAAAAATTTGGCTGACTGGCAAATATACCTTTACTTCGACTAATCAACTATCTAGCTATGAGCTATATAAGTTGTTGTGTGTAGTGGTTTCCGCAATTAATTCGTTTTCGCATAAACATCAACGCTTATTGATTTTCCATTTTTTATTTCGCAGTCTTTCATTGTCCCTTCGTTTTTGAAATCAAGTTTAGACATTGCATTTTTACAGTTCAAATTATCGGTCTCAACAAATCCTTCAATTCGATTTAGTTTAAGGTTGTTAAATCCGTAATAAGAGATTAAAGGTAAAACTTCTTTCATAATTCCCTTGCCCCAAAAATTTGGAAGCAGCCACAGTCCAATTTCTGCCTTGTTTTCTTTGTGGTTAATATCATTTAGTCCCCCTGCTCCGTAAAAAGTTTGATTATCAAGCGAGCAAATCGCCCACCACATTTGTTTCTTTTCCGCAAACCAAATCATTTGTTCTTTTGTAGCCTCCAAACTGTCAAAATTAATTCCATAATGCTTAATTACGTTTGGATTTGAAAGTCCTTTAAAAATATTTTTAACGTCTAAATCCGTTATTTCACGCAATAGAATTCGGTCAGTTTTTATGGTTGGAAATTTGTTTTTCATTAACTATATTTTCAATTCAGCCGTTTTTTTTGCATTACACAGAACATGGGGATAACAAGACTAGTTGTGTTATCCATTTTACCAAGTAACCAATATAAGAACTTTTTATCGTCTTAAAAGTCTTAACACTAAGAACATACTTTAATAAACGGTGTAATCTCGGAGGTAATTATTCTACCTCTCAAATCAAAATATTTGAGTAGACTCTATTATAAATCATGTTTTATAGCTACTAATCCGCAAATCAAAGGCTAATTAATGTTCTCCAATGGCTTTACAATCAACTTGGATTGGAAAACCAACAGTGAGCCAACGGTTTTTCGTAAACGCTGGTCTCACCGTTGGTTATAAAATTGAAGGTTTTTAGTTCAGGATTACACTCTATTATAAATGCCAGAGAACACGCTAGCAAGACTTTAAAATGTATTTTGATTTTTTATTTAAAAAATTTAAGTTTCAGATCATCGATATAAAAGTGAATGATAAAAAGTAGAAGTTTGTTAATATTTTATTTTTCAAAATACCAGACAGAGTTTAATTTACACTCCCGTATTTCATTAAAAAATTGGCTCTACAATAAGTCAGAAAATAATTTATTCACTTGCAATATAACCATGTACAGAGATGAATTGTAAAGGCTCTATCTTACTCTAATTTTAAAGTAAATCATAGCTTTTCATATCATCTTTGATGGTGTTCATGACAGCTTTAGCTAGTTTTCTTCTTAAAATAAGTTTATTTCCAATTCCTAAAAAAAGGCGTGTACTCCAATTGTAATCTGAAAAATTCATTATTATTTTTCCTACTCTTTTTCTTAAATCTCTATTAAATCTGTCAACATCCTTTTCTTTACGTTTGGGCCAAATATCTCTATTTTCAAAAATAGGCATGTACATTTTATCTCTTTTAGTGGTCAAAATTGGAATAATTTGTCTTTTCCCATTAGAGGAAGTGTGTTTTTGTGGGTCAATATCTTTATAGCCGTTTTTAAATATTGAATTTGTTGTATTAACATCAACAGTAAAATATTCTCTTAAGAACCGCTCGCAATTAGCTCTGCCCAAAAAGAAATCGTGTACTCTAAATTCTTTATGAATAAAACCTCCAAATCCACCCATAAAACCACATGCTATAGCTTTTTTGCCTTCAATCTTTTTATCGTTTTTATCGTAACGAACAGGTGCAATTTGATATTGACTCACATCTCCATCTTTAAATATTTTTTTAATCACTTCAGGCTTAGACCTCAAATGACCTAGCATTGCAGACAACATTCCTGTTAGACTAGATGTTATATCATCGGCTTCGATATTAAAACTAGTCATATAACTTGGAAAAGGGTCAATCATCAAGACTGTTCCCTTAAATTTGTCTTCCTCTGCATCAATCCCATTAATTAAATTTTTTAAACGTTCAAAGGGTTCGTTATTAATAATCCCACCATCTAGTACTAGAGCTTCATAAGGGTCTTTATCAAGTTCAAACCTCTCTAGCAGAGCTTTGTTCCAAGACAGCTGTTCAACATATTTTTTCTTTCTTGTAATTTTTCTAGATCTTAAGCCTACAGGAAATGCTCCAGTTGCCATCGCAGCGTCTAATGCCATATTTGTATTTACATTTTCGAAAAAGTCAAGTGGTATCCAGCCATCATTATCATATTGAGTCTCTATTTTATTTAATATAAAAGTAGCATAATCTGCATGATGTGATAAATGAAAATTGTTATCAGTAAGCGTTCCTTGAAAGTCAGAATTATATTTAAACCCCTCTACATTGGTCAGAGTTGTAAAAACCTTGATATGCTTTTCTATATATTTTCTTTCTATAAATTCTGAGGAATTCACCTTAAGAGATTTTTTTCCGACCTGTTCTATAAATTTTGAATTTAAAAGAGAATACACTTTAGCCTTTTCTATATCATCTGTTTTAAGTAATAATGAAAACATATCTTCTTGAAGTAAATCTACCCAAGAATTATAAAACTTATTTTTTGTCTGTTCTTTTAAAACATTCTTTAGGTCTGCTTCTTTCACATGTTCAATAGGATTATTTAGTGCCGACGCTGCAATAATTCCTGTCATTCCACCAGCTGAAGCACCACCAATGGCTTTAACGACAACTTGATGTGTAGGCACATCTTTTTCACCTCTTTTCTGTTCCCAAGTATCTAGAGCTTCAATGAGAAAGTCCATTACACCTGCGGTATAAGCTCCAGCGGAAACGGCTCCAGCCATACAAATTCCTAATTCAAATGGTTCATTTCTCATAATTATACGGGTTTTAATTTATACTGCTCATTGTCAAGTTTCTCAAGATTGCGCGGTAATTTGAACAATTTTTCAATATTTTATTTTTCACGCTTAAAAAAAAGAATGACTTTTTGAGTAAATCCTTCGACAGCATAATCTATCGAATCTATTAGCTCCCATGCATCTTTTCCCATTTCATTCAACTTATCCTCAAGCTCAGAGGTCTCCATTCTAATAATTTTTAGCCATTTTCCCCTTGGCTCAAATTCTGTTGTTTTGTATTCAAATTGTTTCATAAAAGTATTTTTTTCGTTTTATATGCTTACTGATGCCCCATGTATATGCGTTGTACGGGTTTTTGAAAACGTGAATTTCCTTTTTTATCTCAAATATCCTATCAAGATGAGAAGTTCAATTTAACTGTAAATTTCATTATTTCAAATTAAATTTATAATGCCGTATGAGTAAATTGAATTATACTACGACCTTGCTCAGCAGAGTTTTTTTGATTGATTGAAGTTAAAAAAAAAGCATAGCCTTAGTTACGGTAATTATTTTTGATAAAAAACAAGCGAAAAAAGCCTGTGCCGAATTCGTTACGATCAAACGATTAATTACGAGATTATAGGTTTAAATTGGCATAAAACCCCAACTAAAGGAAAATGATAAAAAACAACAGATTCTAACATTAACAAAAGGCAATCACCCTAAAAAAGATCTACTTCAGATAACCAACTGAATAAAAAGGGATGCAAAACACTCTAAAAACACCCTTTTACTCTTGTAAGATTCTTGCCAACTCCTCGTATTCCCCCTTATTTAAAAATACCGAATTAGTCAACTAAGTATATAACTTTGGCCTGTTGGCGAGCCATATGCTTAGTTATTCTTCACCGTTTTTTGTGCCCGAATGAGCCTTTTATCGGTTAAATATTTTCCAAAACAAAAGTCAATTTCGCACGTCTCTTTCCTACTTCATTAAATTGTTTAATCAGATTTACTGTAAAAGTAGAACCGGTTTTTTCGTCACTTACGAGATTAATATTCCCACCGTGAGCCTCAGCAACAATTTGTGTTAACGTCAAGCCCATTCCCCAACTAGCTGAAGCCGGTTTTTTATTCCTTTTTGCACTTCCCATAAACTTGAATATCTGCTCTTGTTTGGAGGGAGGAATAGGATTACCCCAATTATGGACTTTAATTGCAACCGCATCTTTTTCATCTTCTATTGAAATCGTAATTGGTTTATTGATAGAACCATACTTGACGGCATTACCGATTAGATTTTCAACCAACCTTTTAACTGCGGTTTTGTCAAAAATACCTATGATATCTTTTGCATTATATTCCAAATTTATTTCGCGCGTGTAAACCTCTTTACTCTCGGCATGAACAAATTTCATTTCTTTTAAAAGGTCTGAACTCTCAAAGGTTAGCAACATTCCTTCGCCAGATTTAACTGTAATTCCGTTCATAAGCCCTTCGATAAGGTTAATCGCTTTTTTCACGCTCCGCTGGGCTGCTATTCTCGATTTATCAGTCCATTCACCTGTTTTGTCCTGCTTCATCATTTCTAGCGACAACTGGGCGGCGGCAAGTGGGTTTCTTATATCGTGAGCGAGCGTACCAATTAATTTTTCCTGCATATCCTGTATGGAACGTGAAAATGAACCTACAGATTTTAGTATCGAGGTTTCGATAACATATTTGAGCAAATCCGAAACCTTTTCACTATAGCCATCGTGGGATATGAGGAATTCACTCAATGTGCGGTGAAAGATTATATATTCGTGTACAATCTGTTCAGCAGTATAATAGACTTTAGTTGATCGTTGCTTGCCGTGTTCTTCGCTGGTTTTAAGGATTTCCACATATTTTTCATCCTTATTAAAACCCTCCATTTTATCGTATCGTATCATTAATCTGGCGATATCGTTTATGAGATCAGGTAGCTGGTTATATAAAGCAATAGAGTCAGATTCCTTGCTGGCGAGTACTTCTTGCACAACTTGGTTCTGCCAAATTTTCATAATTTCTGCATTATTTTCTTGAAGGATTTTTGCTGTCTTTTCCATAATTCTGAAAATTTTTTTAACAAATCTACCTTTTAAATCGATATAATAATCTGTTAGTCAGTTTTTTATAGAAAAAGTTGAATTATTAATTTTATGATCAAGGTTTTTTTTCAAATGTTGAAGAACATACGGATAACAAAACAATTTGTGTAATCCATTTTATCAAATAACCAGTATAAAAACTTTTTATCGTCTAAAAAGTCTTAACACTAAGAACATGCTTTATAAACGCTGAAATCTGGGGGTAATTAATCTACCTCTCAAATCACACTATTAAAGTACACTCTTTTATAAACGCTGTTTTATAGCTGCTAATAGGAGATCAATAACTAATTAATAGCCTCCAATGGCTCTACAATGGCCTTGGTTATGAAGTTGGAAGTTTCTGTTTTGTTTAGATAGGTAGAAGTAAAATCAATTAAAAAAACTCAAAGAATCGGTTTTATGAATCCGTGAGCCTAAAATAATAGTGCCCCTAAATTAATGAAGAAAAGAGTTGTTTTTTATCCTAGTTCTTTGTTGTGCCCAGTAGACCTTTATTCGAAGCACCTTTCAAAAAATGCTATTAAAGGTGATGTTATAGTCGTTTCCCCTAAACTTCCGATGGCGTTATTAATACCATTGGGGTCATATTCGCTACCGTTGACTTGATATGTTTCAATATTATTGTTGTGCAATTCCTGTATAAACATATCTGCAATTTCAATTCTTGATGCTGAGCCACGTTTCGCAATAAAGAACATGGGATTATCCGTACTTGTTGAAACATTGAATAATGGTGATGCATCGATATTTTCTTGTTCGACAGTTCCAAATGCATTAATATATATTTGACTACCCTCCATTACTTTTGAACGAACATTATAGCCTTCTGTGTCAATTGTGGTGACACCTTTGATATTAGAAAGACTGTAACCTGTTTGTTCAATGAATTTTTGGTTAGCTACCCGTAGAATCATTTTAGCATAACAGGTAAATTGAATAAAATGATCTTCAAAAGCTTAATGCAACCATAGCCTTTAGCGCTAATAATAAGATAAATATTTTGGTTACTCTGTTTAGTTTTTCATTATATTATTGTTTATTTCAGTATTTAACCCCCGTCATGTGTTCTGATATATCCCAAAGTTTTTTTGCATTCGCTTCGTTTTGAGCCATTTTGCTGGCTTTCACAATTACAGGATATCCTCTAACTTCAAAAAAGTTTTTTGGTCCGAAGTAGTCGCCAGTTGTAGCATTTAAATCTGTGGCTGCTCGGAGTGAAGGCAATGTTCCCATTTCTACTTTTTGACCTATTATGGGAGACAAGAGTTTCGCTATGCTTAAATGCCTACCCAAGTCCGTATTTGTCCCGCCAGGATGTGCAACAGTGAACATAGGTGCATTTGTATTGCCTTTATACTTCCTTGCGAGTTCATATGTGAAATATAAATTAGCCAATTTACTGTCTGAGTATGCTTTAGTGGTGCTGTACTTTCTAGATTCCCAATTGATGTCATCAAAATTTATGTCTCCAGATTTGTGTGCCAAGCTGCTAGTTGCTACTACTCGTGAATCTTTAGTGTCCAATAATAGCGGTATTAATAGACCTGTAAGTGCAAAATGACCAAAGTGATTTGTTCCCATCTGAATTTCGAAACCATCTTCTGTTTTAGAATAAGGACACATCATAATCCCCGCATTGTTGATTAAAACATCTAACTGATTGTAATCATTAGTAAATTCTTTAGCGAAGGTTCGAACAGACTTTAAGCTGCCCAAATCAAGATGTCTAATTTCTAATTGTGCATTTGGAAAATCTTCACGAATTTCCATAACTACACCTTCTGCTTTTTGAGTGTTTCTAACAGCCAGTATTACTTTGGCGTTTTTACTAGCTAACACTTTAGTGGCTTGTTTACCTAAACCACTTGTAGCCCCAGTAATTACTATAACTTTATTGTTTTGATCCGGAATATCTTCGTTGGTCCAATTTGAATTTGTCATTTTTTGCGCTTGTTATAATTATGTCATATCATGAATTTACTTAAAAGTTTGTTTTTGTGTTTAACTATTTCTTAGAAGAATGGATACATTTTGCAAAAGTTTAGGTCTTTAATTTGTGCACAAGCTATAGGTAATACAACAAGTTGTGTTATCCCCATTTTATTGATAGTATAAATTTAGTGATTTTTTTATCCTAAAGATATTAACCTTATAAATAGGCTTTAATAAACGGTGAAATCTCGGAGGTAATTAATATACATCTCAAATTATACTATTAAGTATGCTCTATTATAAATGCTTTAAGAATAACCTCAAAACACATATTAAAATTCTGTTTTATAGCTACTTATGGGCAACTCAATAGCTAATTAATGGCATCCAGTGGCTCTACAATCAACGGGTTTGCAAAAACCTGTTGAAAACCAATTGATTCACCGTAGGTTATAAAGTTGAAGGTTTACGTATTACCTAAATATAGGTGGTAGGAAAACACAAAAAAACTCAAAGAATCAGTTTTATGAATCTTTGAGCCTAATATACTAGTGTCTCAAAATTAATAGAGAAAAGAGTTATTTTTAATCTCAGTTTTTTGTTGTAGCAGGTTTTTATTCCGTTATTAGTGTTAATATTTGCTGGTCTTTTTGATATTCGATTTTACTCCACAAGAGTCTTGTCCATTCATTTGCAAAAAATCCCTAAATGTCAGATAACTTCAAAAAGGATTCTAAAATTTGTGAATCTTTTGAATAAACAAAAGTTTCTTAATGTTCATAGTCTTGACAAGACTATAGTAATCAGTTGGTTATGGCATTTTACTCGTTATACATTTTATCTATAATCCCCTTGTATTTTTTCTGAATGACTTTTCGTTTTAGCTTTAAAGTTGCTGTAATTTCTCCCGCTTCGATACTAAATTCTTTAGGTAACAAGCTAAATTTTTTAATTTTTTCAAATACCGAAAAATCTTTTTGCAAGGCTTCAATTCGTTTTTCAAACATCTCTTTAATTTGACTTTGATTAATCAATTCTTCAATATCCTCGTAGGCAATTTTATGTTCAATAGCATATTTTTTTAAATTCTCAAAACTCGGAACAGCCAATGCGGTTACATACTTCTGTTGGTCACCTATTACTGAAATTTGTTCAATAAAAGCATCGTTTATCAATGCCATTTCTAATTTTTGAGGCGCAATATATTTTCCGCCAGACGTTTTCATTAAATCTTTTATTCTGTCTGTAATGATTAAGTTCCCTTTTTCATCCATCTTTCCAGCATCACCAGTTTTAAACCAACCGTCTTCAAAAACGTCGGCAGTTTCTTTTGGTTTTTTATAATAGCCTTTCATTAAGCTAGGTCCTTTTACTAAAATTTCATCGTTTTCTCCTATTTTTATTTGAGTGCCGTGAATTGCTTTTCCTGCAGAATTAAATTCGAAATGCTTATATCCAAATAGCGAGACGGTTGCAGTAGTTTCAGTTAAGCCGTAGCCACATTTGATATTTAAACCAAAAGAATGAAAAAAAGATACCATATCCGGAGCTAAAGGCGCACCTCCGCAAGGCATAAATTTTATGCGTCCACCAAAAACTTCTCTCAATTTGCTCAACACCAATTTATCTGCAATTTTGTGTTTCAACTTTAAAGCTAATGGTACTTTTATATCGTTTCGTTTGTATTTGTTGAAATAAGCGTTTCCAATACCCAAAGCCCAGCTGGCTAATTTCATTTTGGTAGGCGAAGCTTCTTTCCTTTTATCTTGAATTGCAGCATAAATCTTCTCGAAAATACGAGGAACTGTGCACATCACTGTAGGTTTTACCTCTTTTAATACCTCGGCGATTAACTTCGGATTTTGGTTGAAATATACTTTTATGCCTCGATGCAAACAAAAGAAAACCCAGCTTCTCTCATAAATATGACTCAATGGTAAAAAACTTAATGAAGAATCTTTTTCTGAAACATCTAATTCAAAATCGTGCGCTACTAGCGACTGCATAAAGTTTGTATGATCCAGCATGACTCCTTTTGGTTCTCCGGTAGTACCTGAAGTATAAATAATACTTGCCAAATCGGTTGATTCGCATTCGTAATATCTTTTTTGAAGCTCTGTTTCAATGGTTTCATTCATTTTTAAAACCAAAAAATCATTTAAATGAATTGAGTTTTCGTTGTTCTCGATCTCTATGTCTTCGCAAAGACTAACTATGTATTTTAAGTTGCTATTGGTTTTTGAAATTTGCAGTGCTTTATCATATTCCGCCTGCCCCCCCACAAAAACTAAATTTATTTCAGCATCGTTTACAATATATTCAACCTCGTTCTTTGAATTTGTTGCATAAATAGGAACTGTCACCCCTCTGATGCTCATTATGGCAATATCGGCTATAATCCAGTCGGGCATGTTTTCTGCGAATATGGCAATATTTTGATGTTCTTTTATTCCATAATTCAATAATGCTTTTGACAGGTTTTGAATTTTGTCGCCAAAATCTGTCCATGAAATTCCAACCCATGCATTCAATTTATTATCCTTGTAATAAATTGAATTTTCACCTTGATATTGCAGTACTTTGTTTCTTATTTCTATGCCAATGTGATTATCTTCCATTTTATAGTTTAGCTTTTTATATTTTAAAACCTTAGGTATTGTAGTGGCTCAAAGTTACAAAGATTTACTGCGATTGGAGAAGGTAAGCGGGATATAAAAACCACTGCGTTGCTACAGTAGTTTTGTTTGTTCTCCGAGCAAACGTATCCATTTTTATAAAAATTAGTCATGTATTTGCTTTTCCTGTACGCTATTGCTCGGGTCTCGAAAAACACAACAACAAAACTCAAAGAATCCATTTTTAGAATTCATTAGCCTTTAATAATAGGGTCTCAAAATTAAAGTAGAAAATAGTTGTTTTTTACTTCAGTTCTTTGTTGGTATTTCGCTATTTTTTTATTTCTTTTTCAAAGTCAGAAAGCTTTATTTCATCTTTCTTTTTTGAGTATTCTCCGTAAGCAATTTCTTTTTCCATATCGAATTTTAAATAGTCAGTCGAGCAACTGAAAAAGTCGTAGTCAGTTGAGCTTTCATTTTTCAGTTTGTTGTCACCAAGGACACTTGGAGCGATCAAGTAGTATTCACCGATTTTGAAATTAGCAATGTACGGCCGACATTCCTTTCCATCATCTCCCCATATTTTAATAGTCTCCCTTGTTTCAGAGCCTTTGTATTTTTTGATTATCTCGACAGTCATTGAATAAGGCATTTTTCCTTCATATCCCATGATATCATCGCCCAGGTAGTCATTATATGAGATCACCTTGACTAAAGCCACAAAAATGCTGGTTTTTGAAATGACACTAAATGAACAGTCGTCAAGACATTCGCAGTCACATGCATAAGCTGATAGAGTCGGATAAAGTAGAAATGTTGCTATGAGCGTCAATTGTTTCATGATATCTCTTTTTTTATGAATGCCAATGTTAGCCCTAAAAATTGAGGCCTTTAAAGCTAATAATCTTTTGACCATTATTTTTAGGACATTTAAGGGGTTGGTTTTTACAAAGCTGAGTTCAACCCATAAGTGCGAAACCTTTATTCTTTAGAGTTTCAATTGGATTATGATAATTAAATTTTCTAATTGGTCTGTAATTTAATAATCTTTCAACTTCTTTTATTCGTTTATCCGTAAC
>Ga0306909_100366_pt1 | contig 11843 bp, 20 predicted proteins | sample AntRauMFilla2697_FD_190439 | JGI IMG/M metagenome (GOLD analysis project Ga0306909, IMG submission 190439) | Saline lake microbial communities from Rauer Islands, Antarctica - Metagenome Filla 2 #697 (v2) (version 2) | ecosystem: Environmental > Aquatic > Non-marine Saline and Alkaline > Saline ... | reverse complement strand
TATAAAATTCAGATATCTATATTCAATTTTAGTTTGATTTTGACCAAAACCAGAAAATAAAGAAAATAAAATAAAAATTAAAAATAATATGTTTTTAATCATTTGAAAAAAATTTAGCCCCACAATAGTGAGGCTTGATTATTATTCACAATTTTCTCTATAATAATTGTCAGTTACAATATAAGCAATAACTGAACCCCACATTGAACCTTCTCCTCCTGCTTGTTCACCAGCTTCTGTTCCTGCATCCCAAGCATCATCCATGCATGAATCGCTTAGATCACTAATTTTAAATTCTTTAATTTCAGAATTATCAGCATTCATTCCTAACGCGAAAGTACTTAATGCCATAATTAATAGAACTTTTTTCATAATTTAATATTTTATTAAATTTAAATAATTCGATTGTCAAAAATCGACTCTCAGAATAAAAGCTGTACACTTCTTCATGAAAAATCCCTATTATTGTGTTTCCTACGAGATATGCATTTTCATGTCTTAAATCTGTGGAGCGCTTTTCATCCCGAAAAGCGCTTCCTTTTTTTACAAACTAGAAGAACACTTTCATTTTATTTAATTTGCTTCGAACTTAAAAAAAAAAAAAACGGTTTTATAAAATTGCAATTGTTAAAATTTTAATTTATGGCGATATTTACGGTTTAACCGTAACGCAATTACGGTTAAACCGTAACGAATCACACTATTTATGAAGTTTTATTCAATATTCCGTAAAAGGCAATAAAAATAAACTTAACTGAAATGTTCACTTGATTTCTTTTTTTTTCAACTCTAAAGCTTCAGCCTATATTCTCCTTTGGAACTGCTAATGCTAAATTTAATCTGTGCATTAACTTCTTGTAATGGCGTAGCAATCACGTTGGTATTGACTAGGGGATTTTGAAGACTATCGGTAATAAAGCCGTCGAGTTGGATGGATTGGGCAGATGTTACACCTATGAATAGTATAAAGATGAGTAATGAAGGAAAAAGTTTTGGCATAAATAGATAACAAATAGAATCTTATGAATAAAAGTCTTAAAATTTTCTAATCAATCTTAATATTTAACTCATCAAGCTCAAATAAATTGAAATTAATTTCAATTATTGAACTCTGAGTTTCTACTTAGTTTTTTAAAATTTGTTTCACTTATTATTTCACCTTCCTGTGGCTCTTCAATTTGTAAAAGATTATCCAAAACTTTAATTTTTTCAGCTTTTAGAATATAACCATAATCCCAGTTAACATTTAATTCAATAATCAAACCGGGAAGTCCACGATATCCAAGTGGACCAAATGGATAATTTAAATCTGTGGCAAACCAAGCAATGATTTCTCTATTTTGAGCTTTGTTATTTTCATTACCGACATTAAATTCTAAAGTTGCCTTTCGGCATTGGTAGCCAGATATTGATTTTTTTTCATTAGAAATATTCCATTGTAACTGATGAAAATCACTAATGATTTTATAAAGTTTACCAAAAGCATTTGTCTGTTCTATAAAGATGTTTTGTTTAACATCAGAAAAAAACACACCTTTAGAATTTGCTAAACTTAACATCATTATTAAAATTCGTTGAGATTGGCCATCATTAGATACCTTTTCTTCTAATTTATATAATGACTCATTAGGTGTAGCTTTTAAAATGAAATCAAGCTTAGGAAGCTGACGTTTAGATTTTGACAAAATTTCTCCCATTAAATTGCCCGGAATTTCTTTCTTGAAATTCGATTGATACCTATAAATCACTTCAATGTTTTCCTGTGCAAAACATTGAAGTGAAAAAAGTAAAATAAATATAATTTTCATTATAGTAAATTTAAACCACTGCATTAAATGCAGTGGTTATTAAAATTAATTACAGTTGTCCATAACACGAATCAAATGTTGCTGCAAACACCTTGAAGTTATCACCTCCCGCAGCTTCATCTGCTGCTTGAACTATTGTATAACAATCAACAAGCATAACAGTTTTCTCATTTGAACTTGTAAAACTACTTAAACTTAAGGTCATCGCTCCTAAAGCGATAATTGAAAAAAACTTTTTCATGATATTTATTTTAATAAATGTTGTAAAAATTCGATTGTCATAAATCGACTCTCAGCATAAAAGCTGTACACATCTTCATGAAAAATCCGTATCATTGCTTCGCATGCGAGATATGCATTTTCATGTCTTAAATCTGTGGAGCGCTTTTCATCCCGAAAAGCGCTTCCTTTTTTTAAAATCTAAAAAAACACTTCAATTTTATTTAGTTAGATTCAAATAAGTTAAAAAAAAAAAACGGTTCTACACAAATACAATTGTTAAAATTTTAATTTATGGCGATATTTACGGTTAAACCGTAACGCAATTACGGTTTAACCGTAACGAATCGCACTATTTATGAAGTTTTATTCAATATTCCGTAAAAAGCAATTATAATGAACTTAATTGAAATGTTCACTTGATTTCTTTTTTTTTCAACTCTAAAGCTTCAGCCTATATTCTCCTTTGGAACTGCTTATGCTAAATTTAATCTGGGCATTAGATTCTTGTAATGGCGTAGCGATCACGTTGGTATTGACTAGGGGATTTTGAAGACTATCGGTAATAAAGCCGTCGAGTTGGATGGATTGGGCAGATGTTACACCTATGAATAGTATAAAGATGAGTAATGAAGGAAAAAGTTTTGGCATAAAAATGAGTAAGTGTCGAATAAATTAGTTTTGAATGGATGATTTGAACCCAGATTTAAGAAAAAAAAATATTTAAAATTTAATGCTAGCATTTGCTTTATTTTTATATTCTTCATACGAAATTATTCTTTTATCTTCTGGGTCAACTTCTTCAAGTTTTACATTTTTGAAATTTATTTTTCTTACATAATATATGTTACCAAATTCATGTAACTCTATAATTAAACCAGGTAGACCAAAGTAATTTTTTGGACCAAAATTCAAATTGATATCGGTTGAAAACCAAGCTGTAACTTTTGACTCTACTCCTATTTCATTTCGTCTTATAGTTTCTGCTTTTATGCAATTATATCCACGAATCATTTTTCGCTCATTCTTAATTTGCCATTCGTCATAGGATGGTTTTTGGTGATATATAATTAGATTATTACCCAAAAAATTTCCCTCATGATAAATAGACTTATCAGTTACATTAATAAAATAAGTTCCTTTTGCTAATTCCTTAGTAATTTTACTGCTCCCATCATTATTCATCAAATTAAACCTTTCAAAAATAGATTTATTGTCTTTAAACTTTAAACTGTAAAAACTTTTATCTGGTGATAAAGCATTTTGCTTTTCTTTAAATCGCTCAATTAATATTTTTTTAAGATCTGAGTTTTCAATTGAAGTTGTATCGCCGTACATTTTTTCTAGGCTTTGCCCATATAAAATTTCTCCACTATCATTTTGTGAAAAAAAAATATTACTTATAAACAAAAAAAAGTAGAAAAAAATTAAATTAATTTTAAACATGTATCTAGATTTAAACAATGATTCCAATTTAAAAATCGGAATCATTGGATTGTTAATTAGTAATTCCCTCGCATTCTTTCACATCTCTCGTAAACTTGAATGCTTTCAGTCCATGCACCATCTATATCACCACCATTATTCATATAATAAAAGGCGAATGCATCATGTTGCAAATTCATACAACGATCTGATTGTGAGCTAATTTTAGCGCTACTAAAACCACTAATACTTAAGGTCATCGGTCCTAAAGCGATAATTGAAAAAACTTTTTCATGATATTTGTTTTTAATAGCACTAGAATTCTTTTACTTTTTTATTTAATCTCATAATTAAACTTTTATACTCAGAATAATTCATTAGTACCTCTTGATCAGGTAATTTAATACTGTCGTTTGTTACCTCATCAATTTTAATAGCTTTTATTATTACTTTTGGCAGATGAACTTCAACAATTAAACCTGGTAATCCTGAAAATATATCTGGTCCAGTTTTAATAGGAATTGAAGGAATAAACCATGCCTCAATATCAATACTTTTATCAGTGATTAGATCATGATATTTGCCATTTGCCATATAAGCTTTTAAATTTAAAATTGTTTTAGTATCGTTCTCAATTTCCCAATCAAAATCGTAATTATCTCTTTTAACCTGATAATTAATATTGAAAAAATTGCGTTTAAATATTAAACTGTCTTCCTCAATAAGTAAAAAAATTTCATCGTAAAAATTTGTAAAAGATTTTACGGTAGATTCGTGTACATCTTTCATATAAGAATTATCAAATTGTAAAACCTTTTTTTGAGAAAAGTGTGATTTTTTCTGATTAAATAAAAGAATGTACTCTAAATTCTCAGCATATTCAATGCTCTTTCTCATTATATCTTGATAACTCTTTCTCTGTCCCTCCAAAGGCTCCATAATATTAATGGGCTGAATTTTATAAGTTACTTTATGTGTATTTTGTGCATTTGCATAAAAGCACAAACACACGTAAAACACACAAAAAGTAAATATTGTTTTTAATTTATAAAACATTAGTTGAAGGTTAGTTCTCCTGCCTCACATGCACGAGTATATGCTAATACCCTTCTATGATTACTAAGATTTATTTCACCATCTGTCATTATTACTAATGCTCTTGCACCTTCAAAACAAGTTGGAGCTTCAAATATTAATAAATCTTGATTTGTAAAACTACTTAAACTTAAGGTCATCGCACTTAAAGCGATAATTGAAAAACTTTTTCATGATATTTGTTTTTAAAAAATTAGTTTTTTATAAGTTCAAAAGTTTTCGCCCTTAGTTCTTCCCCAGTTAAAACTTTACCCAGCGGCCTTTCAATTTTAATGTTTTTAAGTGTTATAGATTTTGCACTAAATTTTATTTTATCCCCATATTCTAAAATTAGTCCAGGCAAACCTTCAAAGTTTTTAGGACCAAATGGAAATAATAAATCTTTCGAAAACCAAGCAGTTACAACTGTTGTTTTATTGTTTTTAGAATCCTTAATCAAACGAATCGCTTTTTGACACCTATAACCTAATATTTTCTTGAATTCATTTTTTAATTCCCAGTCTTTTATCCATTCTTCTTCAACAAGTAATTTTTCACCAGAGACTTTTATTCCACCTAATTTTAATTGATTTTCCAAATCAATATAATAAATTTGATTTTCCAAAATTTCAATAAATCTTTCATATTTAGATTCATCCACACCCATTATAGTATTTGCAAAAAAATAAGATTGATTTTTGTTAACTAAAAGGGTAAAATATATACTTTTCAAATTCTTTTTTAATTTATGATTTGAAAAAGATATATCATAACTTACTTCAAAACCTTGGTTTTGGCAAAAACCAAGGTTTACAAATAAAAGTAAAACTAATAACTTAGTCATTCTACTATAGATGGTGGTAATAAAGTTCCTCCAGATGATTGACATGCGCCATACCAATACATATATAAAGAAATAAAATCTATATTACTATTTGGGTCATAAAGGTCCGGATAAGCATTCATTTCAGCATCAGCAGCATTTTCAGCATAATTTTGACATGCTTCATCATTTTCAATAGGTATTTCAAAACTACTTAAACTTAAGGTCATCGCTCCTAAGGCAATAATTGAAAAAAACTTTTTCATGATATTAATTTTTAATAAATGTTGTAAAAATTCGATTGTCAAAAATCGACTCTCAGCTCAAAGGCTGTAATCATCTTCATGAAAAATCCGTATCATTGCTTCGCATGCGAGATATGAATTTTCATGTCTTAAATCTGTGGAGCGCTTTTCATCCCGAAAAGCGCTTCCCTTTTTTAAAATCTAAAAAAACACTTCAATTTTATTTAGTTAGATTCAAATAAGTTAAAAAAAAACGGTTTTATAAAATTGCAATTGTTAAAATTTTAATTTATGGCGATATTTACGGTTTAACCGTAACGCAATTACGGTTAAACCGTAACGAATCGCACTATTTATGAAGTTTTATTCAATATTTCGTAAAAAGCAATTATAATGAACTTAATTGAAATGTTCAATGAATTTCTTCTTTTCGCATCCTTAAGTACCTCACTTTTATAAGATAGGGCAGATTGCTTTCCAGCTTCAGCCTATATTCTCCTTTGGAACTGCTTATGCTAAATTTAATTTTCGCATTAGATTCTTGTAATGGCGTAACGATCACGTTGGTATTGACTAGCGGATTTTGAAGGCTATCGGTTATAAAACCATCGAGTTGGATGGATTGAGCTGTTGTAATAGTTATTGATAACAAAAGGATGAAAAGGCTTGTTAAGAGATTTCTCATGGAAACTTTACTACTGAAATTGAATTGAAAAATTAGTTTTTTAAAAAAATATACGTGTAACTTTATTTCTGAAATTCTTTCATTCTTTTTTTGAAGATTTTAAGAAATTGTTCTTCAGTAATCTCCTTTCCTTTATCTGGTAATTCAAAATCAACTTTGTTGTTGTCACTAAATCGAATATTTTTTAAGATATAGTTAGTTTCATCGATATTTAAGTGTACTATTAAACCAGGCAAATTACCAAAGCCTAAAGGGCCATAATTGAAATTTATACCTGGACAGTACCACGCTGTTATGTTTTGATATTTTTTAACTTCATTATTATTATCAATTTTTCCTTTTGCCTTAAAGCATTTATTTCCTGAAATGGTTTTGGATTCTTCAATTAATTTCCAATCATCAAATAATGGACTTTTAATTAAGAATTCATTTCTTGCTGTTAATCTTGAGCTTTCAGGATTATTTCTTATTAACAATCCATTTTCAATATCTTGATATAAACCGTCATTTATATATCCCGCTAAAGCTAAAGTGATTTTGACATTTTTATCTTCATTGACCATATTCTTTTTTATCGAAAACTCACTAATTTTATCATTCCCTTTTAATGTAAATTCTATTTTTTTAGAATTTCTAATCGCTATATTTTTATACCGTTTAACTATAGCATTTTGTTCTTCCTTATCTTCAAAATTGAATTCAACCTTATAAGTTGCTTCAAAGCTTTTTTGTGAAAAAGCTAAGTTTGATAGGAGTATTATAAGAAATGTGATTTTTTTCATATAGCAAGATTTTTATATTGTTTTAACTTCATAAGACATAAACTCAACCAGTCTGTTATTATATTCTTTTAGGGTCGTTTTTTCTCCCTTTTCTGGTAAAGTAATATTAACTTTTTGACGTAAGTCAATGCTTTTCAAATACGTTACACGTCCAAGATGTTTTACTTTTGCTACTAATCCTGGCAAACCAATGTGATTTTTAGGACCAATGTTTAGATGCACTTCGTATGTAAACCAAGATTTAATTTTAGATTTTGCATTAGTTCCATAAATATTTATACACTTTGCTTTATAACTTTCTAACACGTTTATTAATTCAGACTTGTTTGATATTTCCCAGTCATATTGATTATTTGGGTATTTGATTGTCATTAATTTACCAGACTTATTTAGTTTTCTACTAACATAATTTCATCAACATCTCTATAAAAAACCCCATCTTTTATTGATCTTTGATAAGGTTTATTGGCAACCGAATTCATCTTCGGTATCTGGCGAAATAAAGATTTTAGGTTTTTTGATGCTTATGATGCTCAATCTTCATTCACTCCATAGTTTTTAATAAGAAAATTTGTAAATTCATTGTAGGTCATTGTTGATTTAAATTCAGGGATTTTTACTCTACTTTGCTTTGATTCGCTAATTTCTTTAGCTTCAAAATACTTTTTATTATTTTCTTCAAAAGCTAAAATAACCCCTGGTAAGCCTCTTAAATTCTTTGGCCCGAGATTAGCATTTATTTCAGGGGTAAACCAAGCCTCAATGTAATATTTATCTCTACCAATTTCAAAAGATGTTTCTGCATAAAAGCATTTATATCCTAAGATTATTTTTTGATTAGATTTACTTATTTGCCAGTCAAAATCAATCTTTTTGTTTTTGATAACAATTCCAGAAAATGCACGGCTAGTGAATTGGATTATAAAATAATTATCTTGACTACTTTGATAGTAAACCTCATCAAAACCTGAATGGAGTTTTAATTGCGAGGCTACCTGAGGGTTTAAATCACTTTCTAAGAATGACTTACCATAAAAAGTTGATTGGTTTTCATCTAATTTAAGAACATAACTCAAACGATCTTGATAAGGTTTTATGTTTTTTATTATCGTATTCACAAGTTCTGTAGATGATGAAACATCATTTAATAATTTTAAATTTAAACTATATTCAATCTGCAAATGTTTTGACTGCCCAACTAATGATGTGAGGCAACCAAAACAGAATACAATAAATAAAATAATATATTTACTATTCTTGACCATAATTACAATAATTGAGGTGATTCATTTTCCATACAAAATTATAATATTCAATACCTGCATTAACAGAATCCATCCATGAATAACCTGCATCAAGATAAGCCAGCTGTAGATTGGCAGAAGATCTTAAACAAGTATTATGAGGATCAAATTCATTTTCTTGTTGAGAATCAAAACTACTTAAACTTAAGGTCATCGCTCCTAAAGCGATAATTGAAAATTGCTTAAATTTATTTAATTATCGATAATATCATTAAGTTTTTTATTCAAGCCACCAATTAATTCATTAAAATCTTTCTGTGAAATTGCCTCTGAAGTATCTACTTTTTGAATTTCTAAAGTTTTAGATGAGTTTATTTCTATCATGGTTACTACGGCACCTTCAATCTCTACTTCTGCAATTAAACCAGGTAATCCCATGAATATATCTGGCCCAATTGGAATTGGAATTGAAGGTATAAACCAAGCTGTCACTTCTTTGTTTTTGTTCACAACTTCGTCATAATATTCTCCAGTTGCTAGCTTAGCATTGTATCCTAATATCTTCTTTGTAGCATTTTTGATTTTCCAATTAAATATATATTGATTTCTTTGAACTATAAAGTTTTTATTAATCAAATTTTTTTCGAAAACAATTTTATTTTTATTAATATCGATATACACCCTATTCTTAAAAGAAGTAAATCGTTTGGCCGTCTTGAGCAAAATATCCTCTAGAGGAGTTTCATCACCTTTTTCGAGGACATCTTCGAGTTTAAAAAAAGACTCTTCTTGGGTTGTGGTTAGCACATATTTTAAACCTTTAGCATACTCAAAAGCTTTTTTAAAAAATTGTTTACCATCCTCTCCAAGTGATTCCATGTTACCTTGCATTTTTGGCTCTGTTATTTTGTAAACTACACGATAAGACTCTTGTGAATAAAGGAATTGGCAACCTAAAAAGATAAAAACCAAGTATGTTTTTAAATGTAATAATTTCATACTCAAAATTTAATCACAGATTCCTGTAGTTTGTAAATATTCAGTAAGCTCTAATAGATGACCTACATTGTCTAAATTGATTCCCCCTTCTTGAGAAATTACCCATTCTCTAGCAACAGAAAAGCAAGTGTCTTGAAAACCTTCTTTGACATGGTTACCAGCTGGCACTGAAAATGTTGATAAAAAGAAGAGAACGAATAATATAAATACTTTTTTCATGATATTTGTTTTTAATAAATGTTGTAAAAATTCGATTGTTATAATTCGACTCTCAGCATAAAAGCAGCACACATTTTCATGAAAAATTCGTATTATTGCTTTGCATGCGAGATATGAATTTTCATGTCTTAAATCTACTAAGCGCTTTTCATCCCGAAAAGCGCTTCCTTTTTTAAAATCTAAAAGAACACCTCCATTTTCTTTAATTTGCTCTAATTAAAGAAACAAAAACGGTTCTACACAAATAGAATTGTTAAAATTTTAATTTATAGCTATATTTACGGATTAACCGTAAATCAATTACCATAAAACCGTAATGAATCGCACTATTTATGAAGTTTTATTCAATATTTCGTAAAAAGCAATTATAATGAACTTAATTGAAATGTTCAATGAATTTCTTCTTTTCGCATCCTTAAGTACCTCACTTTTATAAGATAGGGCAGATTGCTTTCCAGCCTCAGCCTATATTCTCCCTTGGAACTGCTTATGCTAAATTTAATCTGGGCATTAGCTTCTAGTAATGGCGAAGCGATCACCTTGGTATTAACTAATGGGTTTTCAAGACTATCGGTAATAAGGCCTTCTATTTGGATGGATTGAGCAGGTATATCTGTTGTATATAAAAATAAGACAATAAGACTTACAAAAGATTTCGGCATAAAAGTAAATAATTGTCGAATAGATTAGTTTTGAATAGATGAATTAAAATCAGCATTTTTTAATTCATAATTAGAATTTATTTAAAATCTAATACTAACATTAACCTTCTTTACATATTCCTCATACGATATTATTCTTTTGTCTTCTAAATCAAGTTTCACATTTTTAAAGTTTATTTCTCTCACATAATACACACTATCTAATTCGTGTAATTCTATAATTAAACCTGGTAAACCGAAGTAATTTTTTGGACCAAAATTCAAGTTTATATCGGTTGAGAACCAAGTTGTGACTTTTGTTTTTATACCCATTTCATTTTGTCTTGTAGTCTCTGCTTTTATGCAATTATGTCCACGAATCACTTTTTGTTCCTTTTTAATTTGCCAATCATCATAGGGCTGTTTATCATTGTATATGATTAGATTTTCTCCCATAAAATTACCTTTACGATAGATAGACTTATCAACTATATTTATGAAATAAATTCCTTTTGATAATTTATTGGATAATTTTTTATTTCCATCATTGTTCATCAAATTTACTGTTGTAAAAACAGATTTACTATCTTGAAACTTTAGAGTATAGTAACTTTTGTCTGATGATAAAGCTTTTTGTTTTTCTTCGAACTGCTCAATTATTACACTTTTAAGGTTTGAGTTATCAATTGAAGTAGTATCGCCATATATTTTTTCTACTCTTTGACCATACAAAATTTCCCCACTATTATTTTGTGATAAAATAGTGGAGCTTACAAATAAAAAAATATAGAAAAAGGTTGAATTTTTTTTAACCATATATTTATATTTAAAACAATAATTCCAATCATCATATTGGAATTATTGTTTTATTTCTTAATTAGTAATTACCACGCCTATTTTCACACCTTTCGTAAACCTCAATGGTTTCAGTCCACCTCTCACTAATACCAGAACCATTCGTATAATGAAAAGCAAATACATCATGTCGCAAATTCATACAATAATGTGATTGTAAAGCAATATTACTTTTACCAAACCCACTCATACCTAAAGCAAATAAACCTTGTGTTAAAGTTAAAACTAATTTTTCCATTGTTTTTGTTTTTTAAAAATTTAAATTTTTTTTTGTGCCCTATATATATGAGAGCAGTAATCCAACTTTCTATTTTAAAACTGGTAAGGTCATCATGAAAAATCCGTATCATTGCTTCGCATGCGCGATATGAATTTTCATGTAGTGCATTAGTCTTTTTTGGCTATCATGTACTTCAGCTGTCCAAAAATATCTGCTGATAAAATTTATCGCTAATTTTTTAAACAACTATACTATTACTAAGGTTTGTATTGATATTTATATGTCTTTCTTTAGCGAACAATGAAGATATAACGTGTGACGCTCTATAATTTAAGTCACACTTTTAAAGATTTCATCTTCACACTAATGAGTGTGAATAATAAAATTATGATTGAGCTGATAGCTAATTAAATTTTTTCCTAGAACCTCTCATAAGATTTGTAAATTCTTTTTCAGTAATAGTATCATGATTTGGGATATTAAGACCGTTGCAAAATTCAATAATTTACATACATCCATTATTTAGATGGATTTTTATTTAGTTTTTATCGAAATATGTAGTTTTTTACTCTTTTTATTGTCTTTGTTGGTCATTTTATTGATG
>Ga0306909_100364_pt1 | contig 11908 bp, 25 predicted proteins | sample AntRauMFilla2697_FD_190439 | JGI IMG/M metagenome (GOLD analysis project Ga0306909, IMG submission 190439) | Saline lake microbial communities from Rauer Islands, Antarctica - Metagenome Filla 2 #697 (v2) (version 2) | ecosystem: Environmental > Aquatic > Non-marine Saline and Alkaline > Saline ... | reverse complement strand
ACGCGGTAGTTCTGAGACTCCCACGCGCGTCTGTTCTTATCGCGCCCAGAGAAGACAAACTCCTCGCCTACGACCGCAAACACTTCGTTTAACGTCTCGACTGCTTTGTTGATTCGTTTATCAAGTACCGACATGTCGTCCTTTTATCAGTGTAGAATGAAGTCTACCCACAGTTGGCGTAGATCTTTGTTTTCGTGGGACTCTGTACACTCGCCGTGGCGAAAAACAGTCAGCTGCCACGTCTGTATCGTTGGGTGATACTTTTTCGTGTCGTGTATCAGCTTGATCACCACCAAGGCGTCGTCCCACGCGCGAGACCATGCCCCCGCGCCCTGGGTGTACATCTTAAGCTCCTCCACTAAGAATATGCGCTGCTTGGTTGAGGGTTGTTGGTATACACGGCTCATGCTTACCCGTCGCGTTTAAGCAGCTCATAGGCAGTCTTGCATGCTTGGCGCGCATAGAAGACGCGCGGTGCGGGTACCATGCCTACCTTCCCTACGAGCTCCAAATCATAGTCTGCGCCGTACAGTGCCTTGTGGAGTTCTTGGGCGGACGTCCCGCCAAAGCAGTTTATCTCGTCTTGGAGTACCTTAAGCAGGGATACACGGTCAGGGTCGTCTGGCTCAAGGTCGTCGATGTAGCTCAGCACGTCATCAACGGCCACGTCAGGCTCAAAGTGTGACAAAATACTCTCGGTACGCGAGACGCCTATGCCGCGTGCTGCTTTTTCCATGGCGTAGGTGAGCCCGGCATTGCCCATCCACCCTGTGGCACCCTTTATAGTGTCCCCAGAGTATTGAGCGAACACAACGGTGTCGATATCCCCAAAGACACACAGAGTGCCTCTGTAGAGCGTGAGATGCGTTACGTAGAAGCCTGTGCCCGGCTTCTTTAGAGTAAGTTGATTTGCGTCGTGGTTGCAGAAGGGTATGCGGTGGTCGGTGAAGGTCTTTTGCGCCATCAAGGTCATCTCTTTGGCGTAGTCTCCGCGGTCTTTTCGTTCCATGGGTTTTCCGTGTGCAAAAGAAAACCCGCCTCGATAAGAGACGGGTCGGTACGTGAAGTAGCGTCGTGTGAGCTACGTGTCTTGGTCGTGGTAGAACCCCCGGCACATGTCCAGGAACTCTTCTTCAGAAAAGAACTGCCGCACTTCCTTTAAGAACGCGGTGAACTCCTTTTCTGCGCGCTTGTACTTGACTGCGCGGGCGTGGAACGCCGCGATGGCTTCCACGACTTCTTCGTCATCCGTGACATTTTCTGCGCTAGCTTCAGCTTCAGCTTCGGCTTCAGCTTTCTGGTCAAACTCGCACACCATACAGGCGCCGTGAGGGACTAAGATGGTGTAAGGGCCCTCTTTGAGAACCGTGTTGCAGTTCGAGCAGTATGTGAAGTTCACGTCCATGATCGAGCCCTTAGCCTGTCCGTAGCGTAGGCGAAACATATCACTTGGATGCATCTTTTTCCTTCTTCTTTTGGCGCGCAAGCTTACTCATCTCTGCTCGGTGAGTACGGCAATACGACTGGGGAATACGCTTGGTTGCTTCAGCGTGGGACTTAGGCGCGGGGACGCGCCGATAACCGAATGCTTCATCGACAGGCTTTGGCCCAACGATGACTTCATCGACGCCGCGCTTTTTACAGATGGGGCAACGTGCTTTCACGTCGTCCGGAATGTCGTCATACAACGATGACTTAGACATGGGGTACTCCTTGTGCAGGGGTAGTAATGCGCACATACAGCGCACGTTAGTCGAACAAGATCTTATACCACGATCGTGTCTAATTCAAGGTCTACAGGGAAGTTACGCTTTCTCGTCTGGCCACGCTACCGGGGCGTCTACTGTCTTGGTGTGGTACACCATGATCTTCTTTTCGTTGCCCTCGGCGTCGTGCACTGTGCGTATTTTTTGGTCGACGACCGTGCGTTTGTTGTCCTTGAGCTGATTGAGCTCGACCTTGCCCTCGGTGTAGTCGTGATCGTTGCTCACGCGTACGTCGCGTATCTTGGTGTGTTGTACGGAGTCAACAATGTCTTCTTTGACCAGGCGCTTCTGCGCGGCTTCAGCTTTTTCGCGTGTAGGGTAGCTGCCGACAAACACGTCGTAGGAAGTCGTGGTGCCGTTGACGTGGCGGGCGGTGATGTAGAGATCAAACAGAGTCATGCGTGTGTCCTGTGTGTGTAAGGGAAGTGTGAATGCGTCGCATCTCTTTGTGCAGACACGCCGTGGCCTCTTCTTGGAGACGCTTTGACGTTGCAGTTTCATAATTACACAGCCACACGGTGTACTGCCCGTCTGACATCTGCCACAACTCAATGTGTGTGTGTGTGTGTGTGTGTGTGTGTGTGTCTTTAGCCCGGGTAACGATGAGCTTGTGCGAGTCTCGTATCATCTCTCGGACGCTCTTTATGTACTTACGATGACGCGCCACGGGCTTTCTCCCGCATCTTAAGATGTAGCGCAGCCATCGCTTGAGCCCCGTCGCCTGCGGGAAACATCTGTTTCTCCGCGTCATCGTATGAGTCATACACCCATACGCAGAATTCGTTGCCGCCTTGTCCAAGGCACATATCGAACCCTACGACGGTTGTTTCAATGTCGTTACTTTGCAACGCTTTGAGGAACGCCTTGTTAATCGGCTTGCCATCTTCGTCCATGTCCACCTCTTTGGAATACGCAGCCCTTTACGCCGGAAGGCCCGCAAGCGTAGCGCATGGCGCACGCAAGCAAAAGCCCACAGGGCAAGCCCATCGAGTAGAATAGCCACGCTAAAGAGAAAGAAAATCGCCCAGACAATGATGGGTGCCTGGGCGATGAGTTGATTGGGGATGGGGAACACTAAGAGTCAGTCCTCTTCATCCGTGTCAAACCCTTCCCACTGCAGTCCTTGACGTCCGTCAACGCCCGAGCCAAGCATAGCACCCGCGCCGGCACCGAGTGCGCCGCCGCCCAAAGAGGCTGCCAAGCCTCCAAGGATAGACGCTATGGGGTAGCGTGCCATGGTTTTATTTGTGATTACATTGCCAAGCGCTTCGCCTGCGTACGTTCCACCTAGTCCTCCGGCTGCGGCGCCAGCTGCTACTTCAGGCGATATATCCATGAGCGGCGCTGCGCCGACTGCGGCGCCAAGACCCGTGCCCAACACGCCGCCTGCACGTCCCCCGAATAAGTAACCGAGGCCGCCTAATATCGAACCGCCAACAGCAATATCCGGGGCGCTAGACACCGCAGCGTCACGCGCCTCGATGTTACGCTCGGCCTGCGTGCTTAATGGCATACCAAACGCCACCTTTACTGTACGCAAGTACCCTGCTTCAAACGGTGTCATGGTGTGTTCCGCGGAGGAAATCGGGGGATCTACTTAACAGAAGTGCCCATGGACTTGCCCGGCTTGCGATACGTTGTCGTGTTGCCAGGGCCCTTCTTCGTCTGCTTTTCGTAGCCCTCTTCAATGGGGTCGACATGCTTTGGAAGCGCCGTCCCGCGCGACGTCCCGCCCCCAGCTGTCTGATAACCAACATGGTTAGGCATGTCCGTGCGGATGATCGGCCGGTTCATTGCGGCAGCTTGCCCGGCGTGGTCCGGCGTAAATTTGCTCTGCATGAGAAACCGGCGCGCATCGGGCCCCACGTTGTTTAGGCGCTGCCAAAAACTATTGTTCTCTGCCTTCTTCGTGGTGAACGGGTCGACGTACTCGAGGTCGTCGAACTTGCCCTTGGGCTTTTTGCCTGCAGGCTTTTTCTTGGTCTTCTTGTCAGAACCGTCGTAGTCAACGAACTTGGCCTTACCCGGAACGACCGTCTTGTTGGCCGCGATCTTAAGCGTGCGGTAGTACCCGCGTTCAAAAGCGTTCATGTGCGCCTCCTTCTTTTCTGTGTATGGTTTGAGTTCTTTTGGGACAGGCCCATCGCCTGAGTCATCGGTCATTTTGGACAGCGCACGCAGATCATCTTCTTTGTCGTTGTCGACGCCGGACTTGTCTTTGCCCTTGCCCGTGCCGTGCTCGTTTAAGATGTCGAGGATCTTCTTTTTAGGTGCGTCAGCCATGGTACTTCCAGTTGTTGGTCACGTTTACTCTACGTGATTATGATCAGCGCGTAAATTGGCGGTATTGTGGTTGTTGGTCTTGTTTGCCACGTTGGTAAGCGTAATACCCGCCCCCGCCCGCTAAGCCAAGACCACCAAGACGCATCGCATCTGCGTTGCGTCCCTGACGTGCAGCAGTCAGGACCGAGGCGTCGCGTCCTACCTCAACAGCACGTTGTGCCTGGCGGCGTCCTTCGGGCGTGTTCCCGAAGGTATCGATGAGCCGTGATGGGTCGTATGTGTCTAAGGGGTCCATTCCCGGGTCGGCCTTAAACGCGCGTGCGGCGTCTTCTGCGACGGAGCCTGCAGTGGGCGCAGCAGCATCGGGGTGCATCCGTGACGCTTCACTCAGCGCTTCGTTGTACACCTTACGTGAGTCGTCCAGCGCGCCGCTTGCTTGTCTTACGTTCTTCTGGCTTTTCATAAGGCGTATGGGCGACATCAAGACCTTACCCAGCTCTCCTACAACGCTGCCTGTCTTACGCAGTGCCGTGCGGCTTGGTACGTACTCGAGCTCGTCTAAAAGCGGATTGTGGTCGGGGTTCCACCACTGGAAGTCTGGGTTACGCACAGCACGCCGCGTCGCCGCCGCCGGGTTACGCACAGCATCTGCGACGGGCTTGTCGAGCTCCCCGTACGACACAGACTCTAGGGCACGGACAGGCGGTGCCTGCTTGTGCAGGCCTGCTGTCTTCATCGTTCGCATGTAACCTTGTTCAAAGCTCACGGCGCCTCCCAGGTCGCGTCGCCTGTCAGCCTGATAGCAAACTGAAACGCGCTGTTCTTGACGTCGTCAGGGACGCCTTCGATAGGATCAACATAGCTTTCAAACGGGAGTGTGACAACAAAGCCGTCGCCCCAGGTCAAAGAAAGCAGCATCTCGTCGCGGACACCGTCGTAGCCCACGCCCCAGGAGTGAATCATGCCGATAGGCGTTGTCCCCACGACAAACAAAACAGAGTGCGGGTCCGTAGCGTCTCGCTGAAAAAATGAGATGCGCGTGCCCTTCCTGGCGTGGTTAATCAGGGCTTCACGGGATTCTTGTTCAAGAGCCATGTTCTTCGTCCAGTGCTGAGTGTAGGTCTTCGAGGAGTGTGTGCGTTTTATGGATGTGCCAGGAGCGTCGAACATGCGCTGCTGCCTCGCATGCATCTACCAGATCAGAATAAGCCATCCCAACGGATAAGCGTAGGGCCGGGATGCTGACGGCTACCTCGTAGGGATGCGTGATGCGGGGCCCACGCCTTACGTACGCCGTGTACGGGCCGAAGTGGTGTGTGATGAGTGCCCCCGGTACCCCTTTCGGCGCGAGCGGGTACACAGGGTGACTGCTAGAAAAAGGCTTCGGCATAGTCGTTTTTGGATATGTGTAGGGAGGTGGGGACATCCGGGCGCGCAGCAAAGCTGCGTGCGAGGCTGTGCAGCGCTTTGAGCACGTTGTCGGCGCGGGCAGTACCGATGGGGCGGATGCTCGTGGGTGTGTGGATAAAAAAGCGCGTCTTCTCGTCTTTGTGGTAGCGCCGTATGGCGAGCATGAGGCTTGGGCTTATCTCTAACGAAACGCCAAGAAGCCGCTCGTTGCCGTATACTGAGCCGCCCGAAAGGTACGGCTGTTGTTGTGTGTCGGTCATGACTTCTATGTATCGGGGTAGTTAAAGGTGTGGCGTGCTGATTCGTGCAGAGTAGGTAGTGCGTCACGGGCGTTGGTGATGTTGGGACCTACGTTGTAGTAGATTGGATTGTTCGAGCAGGACTCGACTGCGATTTGCCAGGGAAAGTCTATGGCTGTGAAACTAAGGTTATCCTTCCAGGCGCGCAGAACAAAGTTGAAGCCTGCGTTCGTCGGTACTCGGCATATAACTTTAGGACCACTCATGGGTTACCCTTTCGTATGAGGAATCTTCACGTGTGAGCACGCGTGCTTCGCAGTGAAACCACGCCAGTGGAGATTCTTCTGTCTCAAGAACCTTGTACCCGTCTATGCCCCAGGGCCCTCCCGTATCGATTGCGAATTCCCAGGTAAACTCCTCGTTTGGCCACATACAAAGCAAAAACGAATGGCCGTACGGCGTGTCGATGCGGCATACAATTTCGTAGTCGTCACTCATGGCTCAACGCGGACGCCTTCGCGCACGATGAGGCGGGCTTGTCTGTGAAAGAAAGGCATAACGGCGGCGTCATTGGGGATCAATATGTACAGCTGCTCCCACCCATCGGCGTCCCGCTCAAGGGTGGTGTTCCGGTGGGCGCGAGCGTCGCCGATGTTGTCGTGATTGGGGTCGCCGTCCCCCGCGTACAGCACAATGCTGTAGCCTAAGTTTGTAGGGATGCGGCATATCTGTATGTCGGGCATTACCACTCCCAAAGGTGTTGGTTTCCGATGTCATCTAAGAAATCGATGCTGCGTTTCCAGCTAAGTCCTTTGTAGATGTTGCGGAGCACGGCGTGGAAGCCTGGCAAGACTTTTTCTTCCGTGAGGAAGGTGTGTGATTCTTCTGGTATGTCTTTCTCTGTGAGAAGAACGACAGTCCAGCTTTCCCCAGTCCATGTTTTGGTCTGGTAAAGAAGGTGCAGTGCGACGTCGGGCGACGGCGCACTAGAAAGCCGATGTGCGATCAATGTTTTAGGCATAACGGGGCCTCATTACGCGTGAGATGGCGCAAGTACGTGTGGAACAGGTACATGGTGCGTGCGCCTGTGCCCGGTGGGGTTACGTTGCGGGTGCGTCGCCCAAACACGTGTGCTGTAAACTGTTTTGCCGATGTTGTGCGTCGGATGCTCGCTTCACGGGTTATGCCAAACCAGGGGAGGTACGCCGTGACAACAGCGGAGCGTGCGTAGGGGGTGCGTTTGTGTGTCTTCATGTAATTTGAAACCCGGAGCGGTAGGCGTGGCGAAGGACAGCGTGTATGCGTGCAAGCACTTCGTCTGGGTCGTGGAACGACGTCCATCGTTGGCCGGAATGGTTGAAGCGGCGCAGCGCGATGCTGTGCAAGTGCCCAAGCCGTGCCGCTTCAAGTTTTGTGAGGGGATAGTCACCTACCGTCAGGTAGCTGGCTTGGGGTGGTGGAGAACAAAAAGGGTCAAGCAGCAGGTCTACGCGTACGAGTGTCACGATGGGTTCTTATCAAAGACCCATACGGTCACCGGGAAATGTGCCCCCTTGAGCGCGCCGTCTTCTGTTTCGTAGAAGAAGGAATCGTAGACAGACTCGAGCGTCCAGTCGGGGTCAACGACAGGCGGCGTGTGGCGTTGCATGACGATGACGACGTGGCGGTCGGTGTGCTTTCTTTTGTGTTCTAAGTATTTGATCATAAGTAGTGTCCTATGGATTTGTCTTGTTGTGATTTGCCCAGAACTGCATACGCAACGCGCTCTTCACAACGGACCGGGAACGTAAACGTTGCGTTACACTTGCGCCGTACGCGCATCCCTAACTTGCCAAGCGTTGCTGGAAGCTCGTAGTTACGTGAGGAGTAGATGTGGTCGAAGAGCTTCACGGCGTGCTGCCTGTGAGCTTCCACGTTTTATCGGCGTGGGCCACAACGCCTGCTTTGCGCAAAAGCTGGATGGCGACGTCAAAGCGTCGGTCCGAGCGTTTGCAACTGACCAGGTAGCACGGGTCTTTTTCGTTGGAGAGGTTGAACACAATCTGGGCCAGGGTGTTCTCATCGACGGTGTTGCCGTCAGCTTTCCACGTCTTGTTTCGGAGGGATTGAGGCAGGTACTGACGGGCTTGTTCCAAACGCATAAGATCACCGTAACTTGAGGTTAGACGGAGTCTTATACCGTATCACATTGTATTTTCTGCGTACCACACGGCTTGAGCTGTTGCTTACGGCTCGCTCAACAATATGGAGTAAGTCAGTTCCGTCGAAGTAGGGCGTTCGATCGTGTTAAACCCTTCAGGGTTGTCAGGCTTGTACGGACCTGACGTAAACGGCTCGCCTGAGGTCACAGGGATTGGGATGCCAACGCCGCTGCTGTTCACAAGACGCATGGCCTCTGTGTGGTCGCCGTGGAAAACGATGTAGACGTCTTCATTGCCCGGGACGTCGATGGCGGCCCAGTCAATGGTGTGGTCGGACGTGCCATCAGCGACGGTGACTTCTACTAAGGGGCGGACGATGGCCATGGGTTGCTCCGTTTAAATGGTTTCGACGCTTAGGAGTCTGACATTAGATCCCGGCGTAGTCCAGTCAGGTAAACAAAGCGCTGCGTAAGACAGGCCAAGCTGCTCGACTTCGGTCTGATTAAAGCACTGTACCATGACAAACGCGCCCATCGACCTTGCAAATCCCTGCGCGGTGCCGCCGTCGTACGGTCCAATGCCAGCTTGTGTGGTGTTGGTGAGGCTGCTCGGTGCAATAGTCGTTGCTTGCTGCGCGGTTAGCACACCGTCTTGGTAGACCTGCACTTCGCCCGCTGTTGCGTTGAAGTACCCTGCCCAGCTACGTGTCACACCGTCCGTCGGGTCAGTGGGGTCTGTGCCAGCGAACAGCAGGTGAGCAATTATCAGGGGCGCAAAGCTCACGGCGTCACCGTCTTGTCCCAAGGGATGATCACATCCTCGCTCCCGGCAGCATTGTTGATATGCAGCCATCCCTGATTAGTGACCCGCCTTTAAAACGGATATACTTCACGGCGACACCGTTTTGTCCCACGCCCAAACCCACGCATGTGCCAGGGTTTGGGCGAAAATATGGATCCAGCCCTGATTCGAGTCAGGATCGGGATGCACCACCAGCGCCGCTTCCGTCGAGCCCGCCAAGCGCATATGTCGATACAGGCCAACAAGCGGGTATTTCGTCGAGGAGCCCGCAAACATAACTACGCAACAGGGAACCGGGGCTGGAGGCGCGAACGTTGTTCCGTGGGTCCCATCTTCTGCTGCAAGCGCCGTGTTGCCGAGCCCGCCATCCGCCATTGAGCTTGAGTCAAACGTCGTGTCAAACCACACACCCGTTTCCCAATGGATACGCCCGGGCCTCGCGAAGGTGTACCAAATGCCGCTCCCGTCGTAGAAGCGCCCCTCGACAAACCCAAGCCCGTCCTGGCCCACAGAAGGCGCCAGACTGGAAAGTACCGGCGTGTAGATCCTTCCAGCGTAGCAGCCATTACTGGCGACCGTTACGGTTGTGTTAGTGATAAATAGGAACACTGCGTCGTCATGCTCAGCAACCCACACGCTAGAGCCCGCACCAATCGAACCGGTGATCGAATCGGTGACGTCCCACAGGCCGTTCGTGACGGCGGCTTGGGTGGATTCGCCTGACCAGTCCGCCCCCGTTCCCGTGGGCGCCGTAGGTGTGGAGTCGCCGGGATCCGTGATCGATCCGTCGGGATCGATCGACGTGCGAATATCTGTTGCGTTGCGACGGCGCCAGTTGATCTGGAACCCGTCCGCCACGCACCCAATTGTGAGACCCTCGCCCGCAGCAAATGCGTCGACGGTCCACAGAACCGAGGTGTCAAAGTGCGTTTTCAGCGCATCGAGAATTCCGGCCGCGTCCCATGTTGCAACGCCAGCGGAAATTTCTGTGCAGGTAGGGATCATCAGTAAGTCACCGTGCCAGACACCTCGTCGAAGATCGACGTGTCGTAGTCTGTAGTTGAGTGTCGAATGCTAGACAGGTTTCGTATCTGCCCGTTGGAGAGGAGGGGATAGACGACGTCGCCACACATTGCCTTTGTGGCAACACCATTGAGCCCAACGATGTAAGCAATGCCGGTATCTCCGGCGACGACAATCTCGCCCTCAGATATTTCTTCAGCCGAAATCGCGTCGTTGATGGCGCTCAGGCTGGCGTACTGGTTTTCACCGAGAGCGCCGCCGCCTGCAACGCTTAAGCCTGTGGTACGTTGGTGTATGAACGTCATTTAGTCCTCGTCTTCCCAGCTTGGGTGTTTTTCGACCCACGAGCTCTCAACGAGTTCCAGACTAGCGCTCATCTTTTGGACCGTCGACTCCAGAGACTCCATGCGCGCCTCAAGCTCAGCGATGCGTATTTCTTTTAGACCGACGTTCTTTGTGAGGAGATTGTTCTCTTCTGTAAGATCTGCTTTGTCGTTCTCGAGCGTATCTACTCGTGCTTGTAGCATTTTGTTTCGCTCCTTGAGCCAGTCGACTTCTTCGATGGCATGAAGTCGTGCTTGGTCCCGTCTGTCAAACCACAGCTTGAGCAGCGCAAGTATACCGCCCCCACCGAAGAAGATACCTGCCACCCACTGTACAATCTGGGTGAGTTCTTCGTGCACATCCAACTCATGATCCAGGGTTACCTACGAGCATCGAAACTTCAGACTCCGTCAGGGCGGACAGCCCTTGGGGCTCATTATAGTCAGGTATCGGTGTCATCGTAAGGGCTCTGTGGGTCGTAGGGGTAACCGTCGAATTCTCTTTGCATGCGTCGTGCTTCGCCGTCAGGGTCGTGGTGTCCGATGGCTTTGGCAAGTTCAGTAATGGAGATTTCAAGTGTTTCGCCACGTAAGATGAGGAGGAAGAAGCGTTGGCAAGCTCGACGCGCAATCTGGTCCAATACCCGTTGATCAACAATTTGGCGGAGCTCCACGGGTCCCCAGTACTCGATGGGGTGCTCTTTGGCGAGCTCGTCGACTTTGGGGTCTCGTTGGAATCCTGACACTGCATTTTACCTTCAGAAATGGGCTTGGCCTTACGGTGGGTATCGCTCATGTTTGAATCCCGTAGTGTGCACGCATAGGGGTCTTGTTATGTGGCGTCTTCTTCTAAGACGTCAACAAGGGCATCAAACTCCTCGTTCGACACCTCGCTTAAGCCGCCATCAAGCGACTCTGCGTCTTTTTGAGCTTCATCGGGCAGCTTAACGTACTTCTTAGTACGCGCGTTGTTCGATGATCGACTCCACTCGTTTGTTTTCTTTTGCTTCGTCATGTTGGCCCTGGGGTCGTGCTGATTTTTTTGCTGCAGGGCGTTCAGGACGCGGCTTTAAGGAAGGGATAGATACAATACGAGGAGTAGAAACGTCTTCGACGTAGTCAACAGGGAGTAAAGCGTCGTGCTCCCGGTAGTGCGCATCTAACTCGTCTTCTAAGGCTTCGTTTGCCCCGATTAGAGCGTCGACATCGTCTTCCAATAAGTCCAAGCGTTCCAAAAGAACCTGGTCAGCTCGGACACGGTTATCCTCGACCGATTTTGACTTCACATGGGCACTGGCAACACCAGCAACGCCTGCAACATCGGTGCAAACGGCAACCACCACTGTCTTCCAGTCGTGCTTGGCCGGTGTGTCGGGCATGTGAGGTCCTGTGTCGGTTAACTGATCATCATAATGACGGTGACGGCTGTTAATTACAACCGTGGGGGTATGTTTACACAGTAAACAGCTAAAAAAGAGCCTCTTGAAAGCTCTTCTTTAGATGCGGCGATGCACAGCTTGCAGCGGCGTGGTGCGCCGCTGCAAGCATTTCGCAAGAAGCTGGCATGTAATTGGGGCGTAGTGTGAAGTACGAGGATGCGTTGTCAGGGTGGAGTCTGGATATCGTACGCACATGGAGCTCATACGCTCCTGGCGTTGTTCCGGCTAACTTTGTCACCTCAATACAGAAAACAAAGTCGGTGTCATCTGCGTTGTTAAACCAGAGGTATATAGTGGGAGAAGATGAAGATTTTTTGAGTGTAGCCTTCATTGAAGCGCCGCATGGGGACATGTCGTGGAGGAGCTAAGAGCATCACGGGCAACGGTGTAAGCCGCGGCCGATGTGTTGGTCCCAGTGGTGTAAGCCGCGGTGCGTCGTAGAAGGTGTTGGTGAACACTTAGGTGTCTCTGTTTAGACGAAGG
>Ga0306909_100354_pt1 | contig 12149 bp, 19 predicted proteins | sample AntRauMFilla2697_FD_190439 | JGI IMG/M metagenome (GOLD analysis project Ga0306909, IMG submission 190439) | Saline lake microbial communities from Rauer Islands, Antarctica - Metagenome Filla 2 #697 (v2) (version 2) | ecosystem: Environmental > Aquatic > Non-marine Saline and Alkaline > Saline ... | reverse complement strand
CCTCAATAGCTGCATTACGTGCTGACTGGTACTGAATAGACAGCTGAGTAGCACCGTATCCTCCACGACCTCCAGCCTTAGCAGGAGCTGCTTCAGGGGCGGGAGCTGGTGTCTCTGCTGCTGCTGGCAAAACACGTATAGAGGGTACTACTACGTTCTTGAATCGCCCGTTCTCTTTCCAATCAAAGCTAATAGTCTGCCCTTCTGTAAAGGAAGGAGCTGAAAAGCCATAGCCATACCACTCACCACTTACTACAATGTTGAATGCTTTGCCGTTGTTTGCAATTTTTTCTACTATACCTGATGTATTCATAATACCTCGTAATTATTAAGATACCCACTCGAATGGCGGGTCTATTGACTCTGTTGTTTCTTCGCCTTCACTCCAATGTGAACCAGCTTTAAAGCCAGTACCCAATGGCACATTGAACTCTATATTATACACTGCTTTAAGGTAATTGTAAACAGAATGTGTAAAACAATCTACACTTATCTGTCGTACTTCTTCTAGCTCATCAGGGTGTACCTCCATTATAGCACTGTCATGCACTGTGTTAACGATGAAGCTTTGCATACCCCTGTTACGTAGCTCATGCCACAGGTATGTCAAAGCAATGGGAATAATATCTGCTGTAGCAAAACTCTGAACAGGGTAGTTGCATATCTGTGTAGAATTTACAACATAGCTCGACCCTCGCTGGACTCTAGTTCCCGGATAGTAGAACACGAGGCCTGTAACTGTGCGTAGTTCTTGAGTTGCGAGTGCTTCGTCAATCCAGCTCTGTTGGGCAGAAGTAATACCCGGATACTTCTCTTTGAAAGCTGTGTAATAGGTTTGTTCAGCATCTGTTCCACTTGCACCTCCGAATAACGGTTTAAAGGTATGGGCCTTTGCCTCCTGCCTAGACGTATATTGTCCAGCGTCTGTCATAGTCTGTGCAGAATAACTATGTACATCGAAGCCTTCACGTATGTCATTAACTGCGCGCTTGTCTTGTCCAAGGAACGCAGCAACACGGAACTCTAACTGAGCACCATCAATCTCTGCTACTAGCCAGTCAGTAAAACGAGCAGTGAATAACTTCTTGTACTCTCGTGGTTGGTTTTGAAATTGAATGCTGTACTTAGAACCACTGCTACTAAGGCGTTGTGTTCTAGTTCTAGTCTGGTTGAATTGTGCTAAGAGAAGGTCACCATTGTCTACACACTTCTTGTATGTATTAAGGGACTTGGTTAACTTAGCATTGAGATTAGCATACTCAGCATACAATGTCAAGAAGGATCTTTGACTCTCGCTCTTGCCTTTCAGACTAAGAATGGTAGCACTGTCGGTCTTGTATCCACCGACAGGCGTCTTCTGTATCTTACCTCTCTTGGTAGGTTCAGCAATACCTAGGTCTTCATAGATATATTTACCACGTTGCAGTGGTGAGTTAAGATTGATACCTCCTGTAATCTCACCCAGTTCTCTATACTTATCGTTGAACTGTGTCAGTACAGACTCATACTCTGCGTTAACTCTATCCTCATCAAGAGCTACACCATTACGTTCTATGTCTGCTAGTACAGGAGTAAGTATACACCGTGTCCATAGTACGGGCAGCTGTCCAGAATCTCTTAGCCTTTCTCTCTGCTTTAAAAATATAGCAAGGGTTGTGTTAACATCATAGATGCAGCGACGTTGTAGCATTGACTTAGGTAATTCAGATGGACATACTCCTCCCTTAATACACTTGTCAACATAGGCTTCCTTACCACCTAGATTGTAACTACTGGCCACCACGCCGAGGCCAAGACCCACACTAAGACCGCCGTTAAGGACATACTCCCCAATAAGCGTATCGTACACTTTGACTTTACCCAAGTCCAAGCCCGCACGGGCCAGCCATTGTAACTCGAACTTGGCGTTGTGACAGACAATGAAATCTGCTCGTTCAAGTGCCTCAATAAGAGGTCCAACATCATACTCGGTTCCCCATAGTATTCTTGTTGTATAGTTATCTCTTTGTCCGAAGGGTCTACTACCTCCGACTTCCTCTGTTCCTTTAGTTCCCATTCCAGCCACATGGGTATTCCATACAGAGAGCACAAGTCTGTTGCTCTCATCGAGGGCAGATCCTTTGCTTTTATTTGTAGTTTCAAAGTCAAGCACGATGTAGTTGTCTGAGTCATAAGGCATCTCCTGTAAAAAATCTAACATAAGTCACTGTTTACCTCCTATCTTTAAGAGTTAACCGGCATTATCAAGAGCTGTAGACAGGTTCTGCAGTTCATCTAAGCCGAGTATCGTAGCCATAGATACCAGCGAGGAGATGCTTGCATAATCACTTGCCTCATTGATACTACTCTATTCGCGTAACCTGCAATACGCGAACCTAAAAGGATTACCCTTTCATCCTCTGTTACTCTTACTCTGCCATATCTATAAGCGTCAGGGCCCAAGTCACGCCATGCACGGCCAACTTCTACATCATACTTCTTTCCCATTGCGTCGATAATCTCTCTAAACTTGTCAATATCTACATCTTTAAAGTCAAATGCTACATCATAAATTGACATTCATGCCTCCTGTTATACTCAGTACTTTAGATAAGTGAGGGTCAATGATCACTGGTATGTGGCTATGATCAGAGCTAATTTTATTCTTAGTCAGGCATAGCATACGCTTATTCTGTTGCTCATACGTATCATCCATGCCGATACCAATCATAATATCCATCTGTCCTTGAACACCTACGTTGCTGTAGTACATATCATTCTTTTCTATACCAAGCTTGCCATAGGCACTGTCGCTTGCTTGGTGTACAATGATGCTAACAAGGCCATACTGTTTGGCAATAGATCGTATCTTGAGAGCAAGGTACTCATTCTTTTCTACCTTAGTAAACATGGCACGTGTCTCCATGTTAGCCATCTGGTCTACTATAAGAATGTCAGGCTCGTACTTATCTACCATGCGTTTAATATCAAACACACTGCCAGGTGCCATCTCATAAAATACTAAGTTGCCATAGCCATTGTTATAAGCACGTTGCCTAGCCTCTGCTTTGTGCAGCATCATCTCATCACGAGTCATGCTAGATAACCGTGAGTAGAACCTGCTAAGCATGGACATGGCGGGGTCTTCATTGCCACAGTACAGTACCTTATACCCATCCTTCATAAAACCACAAGCAGCGTTGATAGCAATAAGACTCTTGCCTACCTCAGTTGGTGCATAGATAGCTATCTGTGTGCCGGGTACTACACCACCACCAAGCTTCTCATTAAGAGAGAGGGGGTATACCTTGATTAAGTTGTCCCTATCAAATGCACGTAGTACATCATCAATGTCTGTCTGAATGAATACGTTACCATCATCATCAGCTTCAGCCATCTCTCGATAATGATTAACTTTCTCAAGGTAGTGCTCAATTTCCCTGTCCTGATTACCAAGCAGTGCCTCTGCTAGACGTTGCTGTGCAGCGTTAAGCTTAACCTTGCGGAACTCAGACAGTACGTTAGGTATCGACACCTCTTGCAACGTACGAATTATGCCTTCAAAGGTATCGCTATGCTTAGGGTGGTCACTCTTGATATGATCAATTAGAAATTCTTTATCAATGTGATCAGCATCAACATCATTGTCGTAGTACTCTTGTACCTTATTAACAATGATTGCACCCTGATCAGAGAAGTCCTCATCAGGGTCCATGACTGGACCAATGCTATCATACGCTGCTCTGTCATGTATCAGTGCCGATATTATACGGCTCTCACTCATTCAACCACCTCTCCTGTAAGTTTATCTACTATTTTTTGTAAATCTTTTGGTCTAATTCTAGCTGAAAGACTACTATCATAAGAAGAATAAGCATCTTCTGCTAAGTCTTCATTGGTGTTGCAGTACAGCCCTAGTCTAATCTTAGGATCGTTTAGTTTCTTCTCTAGCATAACACTGTAACTGTGTAGATAACAGGGATTATAGCAATATAACTCTAACCCCTCATCATACACAAATCTAAACGTATCATCATCGGTAATGGCCTGTCGCACAAGGCGACGAATAGTACCCTTAGCTATATTACTACTTTTAAGTTCTAGAATTATCCGCCACATTATGGATACTCCCTATATATACACTTGTATAAGTCACTGTTGCTAAGTTCGCGATTGATTGCGGGCATAGGGGCAGAAAAGAAGCTAATGTAAATACCTGTAGAATTCATGCTTACTAGGTAGTAAGCTGGCCGTGCAGTGGTATCCCCTCTAAATATCTCAGCATATAAATTTGCTCGCCAACTGCTACCAACGAAACCCCTTGGATACATTTTCACCAATTTTATTAAACAACTCCGTGCTCTATCACTGTTATGTATTGCAAAGGTTTTATTCATGTATTACCTAAAGGTTTACCATACACTGCTTGATATAAATTCATTGGAAGGAGTGTAGGAATACTTGGGGATGTTGGGGGATATGAAATATAATTAATTAGGATATGCTTTGGATACATAGCTACCATATATTGCCCTCTGTTTACATAGGCTCCTCTGTTTATCTCCCTAAGTGGAATACATCTATTGCCTCCGTGGATTTCATACGCACTCACTAGCTTTTTCAAGCAGTGCCTGCTCAGTGTACTATTTTTTATTACGAAAAACTTAGTCATGTAAAGGTCTCCTTTAATTGAGTATCAGACATATCTTTAGGGTCTTTGTCTACAAATACTACGTCAACTTTGTCAAACAACAGCGCCACCTTGCGCTTCATGCGAGCAGCCTTGGCTGTAGCATCTGCATCTAGCGTTATAACTAAGTGCTTGACACCAATCTTAAGCATGTGACCTATGTCACCTTCCGTTAGGTTAGTACCGAGTAGAGCACATGAAGGATGGTGCTTAGCAACAGCTTCTGCACTTGGCCAGTCTTCCACAATAACTAGACTACCACTAAAGTTCTCTCTTGTCAACAGAGGAAAGTGAAGAAAGGGTTCGGTACTTTCTGTGTCGTGTAGTATGTTGATAGCTTTGGGGCCAGACCACCAGTTGTTGAGGCCATAGTAGTGACGTTGTACGTAGCCTAGCTCTGTACCCCAGTAGGACAGCACAGGGTACAGTACCATGTGTAGCCTAGACTCCCACATAGGAGGAATGGAGGTGTGCTGTACGGGCAGGTACTGGTAAGCTTCTTCTGGTAACGCTGCTATAGTTAACTTAGAACTAGGGGTTCTATTCTTATGCAAGGCCTTGCCTACACCGAAGGATACAGTACCATTAAGGAACCCCTTAGCGCCACAGTTAGCACGAAAGCATTGGAACCATGTACCCTTATCGCTGTTGAGTACAGCCATACATTTCTCTCTGCTACTACCACCATTGCAAGAGGGGCAGACAATGCGAACACTACCTCCCCTGTTCAGGTGGCCCTTGATTTGCTGCTTGATCTCTTTCTTCAGGTGATCGTCCATTTGCTTTTACCTGTATCCTAGTCAGTATCTCTCCTATTGGGTTTCCCCCATCGTCAATATTTACAATGGGTACGAGGTGGCTTGCATTCTCACTTTCTAGTAAGTAAAAGCGCCTATGCCACAGAAGACACACCATAGTACAGTGTTCTGTCTCTTTATCTGCATGTATATCAACAAAGCCTAATGAAACTAAGTATTCTTTCCAATTTTTAGCAGCAAGTGTACTGTTAAGTTCTAGGTTAATACAGCGCATGGAAGTTTAGCTCTTTGACGTTACCTTCCTCGTCAGTCATCTCTTCATCAAACTGAGGGTTGCATGTCTTACATTCAGGCATGCCAAAGGAGTCAAGCGTCACGTCACTGCAACAAGCATCACAGAATTTAGTTCCTGCCGTATCATACACGTCTACGTCTGTGTCAATCATGTCACTATCAAATACATCCATTAGGATTTATCCTTTACTAAGTCGCTGAAGTTTATGATTGGGGAGGGGAAGATGCTCTGGCGTTCGGGGTGGGACATTAGCCAATACCCATAAGTATAAGCATATCTTAAATGGCACGGTATGGGTCCATTTTGTGTAGTATCTCGATTAAAGACACACTCTCCTGCTGTTATAAGAACTTCTTTCATTTTCATAGCGTCTGCTGCTGTTGAACAGTATATTGAATATGTTCTAAGTTTTTCTTTATTCATTGTGTTATACCCTATTGACAAGTAAAAGATTGTATGATATAATAAATGCTAATAGATACATATATATATATATATAAATACATATAATATATAAAATACCATACATATACATGCATGTCAAGTATTAAATTCTTTCCAATCATTTGAATATACTACAGGAGAATTATCAATAAACCTACTACCTTCTTCCATGTAATAAATCCATGCACTCACCTGCCTACCACCACCACAGTCTACTAACGTCTGCTGCCTATTATAAAAATCAGGATAACCTTCAAGACCATCCAGTCTTTTGAATGTAGTAGGATCTACTTCATACATCTCGACAGTAACACCATGATCACCGCCTTCTATGATAGCAGGGAACCCACCAAGGCTATGCATAGTAAACTCTTTCAAAGTAATACCATCTGATACAAAGTCTGCTGTCTCAAGCAAGCGGTTGTTACCAAACCCTTTACGAAGTGATCCGTATACTGCTACAATTTCTTTATTCATGAAGTAACTCCAGTTATGTTAATAGCTTTTCTTGTTTTGCAAATATTGTACAAATCTATAATCTCTTTTCTACCGGATTGTGTAGACAAGACCCATATGTCCCTTTCAGGGCTGAATACAAAATGCCAGTTACGACTCCAATTACTAACAAGATCCGGTGATGCTACCGGAGAAAACCTTTGACCTTTTTTCTGCATAGCTGTTTTAACAGCCACGTACTGTACTTTATTTTCTATTGGAATAGCAAAGTCTTTTATATCTCTCATACTTTTTATCCCTCGTATCTTTCAATGAACCTAGTAGCGTCTACTACAGGCACTGGGGTAAGGTGAGGGCGGCAATTAATATAACAAGTATCACTGCCATAAGCTAGGTCACCACTACCGTGCCTACTTACTATGTAAGCAGAATCTCTAGGGACAGTCTTTAGTATAGTTGTGTAACCCATACGTTTTAGTATAGCAAGGCACGTTTGACCATCATTACGATTATTATACGTAACTGCTAAGTCAGGCATATTCATACGTCGCACTTCTCATATCTTTTAAGGAAAATCTCGGCACTCACAATGGGTATTTTTACTCCCGAAGCCAAAGCGTGGAAGGAGTTATTAACATTGACGGTGTTGGCTCCGTATTTCAACTTACCGTATCTGCCTCTACTTACTACATAGTCGGTAGCTCCGAAGGCCCCGATTCTAATGGTAGGCGCAGTATACCCCATAGCTTCTAGTATACTTACGCATTTCAGGCCAGAGGTGTGATCCTCAAAGGTAACCGCTAAGCGGGGATACTCTTTCATATAAAGTTATCCAATTCTGCTAAGATAGATTCAATGTCAGCTGTTGGAGCAGCTTCCTTCTTAGGCTCATCACTAAAGTCAGGCTTATCTACAGTAAACTTAGTAACATCATCGTCATTGTCAGGGTTAGGTATGTTGATAGCTAAGCTAAAGCAGCCCACTAAGTTGCCGCTGTTGCTGTTTCTAGACACAGCTGTACGTTCAAAGTCAAAATATTCACAGAAGTTTTCCATGCTAATGTCGCCAGCGCTGGCGCTCTGCTGCCACGAGCTGCTACCGCGTTCAAGGTCCTCCCACTCACCGAAGTTAAGAACACAGTCAACTGCCACTAAAGTTCCGGTACATTCAGCAACAACCTTAGTCATCAAGTCCTTATACATGTTGTGTTTCTGTCCAAGGGTAAGCTTCCTAATATTGGTGGCCCCCCCACTAACTCGAAAGTCATGCATAAAGTGTGCCCCACAGCAGTGGTTAACACCAGAAATAGTTACTGAAATAGATACATCGTAATGAGTAGTTTTTGCTTCTGACATAGTATTATCTCCTAAGAATTAGCTAAGTTAGTTAATGCATTTGCATAGTTAACGAGGGTAGTACCGGTAAGGCCCGGTGCTGTGTTTACTTCTAGTACATAATATGTTTCTTGGTGTGCATTAAATATCACATCAACTGCGCCAAAGTCAAGCCCTAACTCATTTACACAGCGTACACAGTCAGCTGCTACAGCATCAGGGAGTACTACTCCTTCACGTCCAAATATAAATCCATTGGAGTGGCTACGTACCTGCCAATTAACTTGCTCGTCAGGTATGTCAGTCCTTCGCATCTTTTTCTGCACATCAATGACAGCGTTACCTACTACATGTACCCGGTACTCGCTAACCTTCTTGATATACTTTGTGTAAAGAGGAGCCGGTACTATCATATCAGGAAGTGGGGCCATTACAATGCCCCGCCCACTGCTGGCACGGGTCAATGTACGACATACTACAACACATCCTTCGTCGGTTGCAAACCATTCCCTTGCTGTGTCAATGGAAGTAGTGAAAGGAGGCACTGTTAGATGATCAAGCCTCCCCTCTAACATACTAAGGCAGGTTACTTTATCAGAAGCATTAGCTACGCACCGCGCTAGGTTCAAGACTCGCCAGTATCTAGGTGTCAAGGTAGTGTTACCCCAGTTAATGATAACGTCACTAGGTCTAGCTCGAAAGCTACTACCTTCTTTCTTTAACCTAAAAATACCCATAGTACGGGCAAGGTCTCGGGCACTGGCACTAGCAGCATGGTAAGGAATTAGTCTAATTCTCATCTTGCAGCACTCCTCTTAAGAATTTCTCGCATGTCTTTCACCTTGATTTTCTGATGAATAACATAAGGACTCTCTCCATCAATAAGACTCTCCTCTATCAGATTAGCCCACGGAGAACGTAGTCCCGACTCATCAATAAACAAACCAAATCTACACCAGCTAGGGTACTGGTAGGTCAATCGTGCGAGGCCATTTACCTTGCTTTTAAGAGTTAGTCTACTCAATTCCATATAGGTGCTAACTGCTATACGCGGTGTATAATATAACTTTATGCTCATACTGTTACCGCTCCAAGTTCTTCATATTGTTCCCAGCATACATCTCTATGTATAGGCTCTCCATTTTCTGCTACCTTAGCATCTAGAAGGGCTGCCATATCAAAAGGATCACCACACCAAGCGCAACCATGCTCAATAACTTCTGGTATCTCATGAGATAAGAATAATACCCCATCGACATTGATGTCTTTAAGCTGTTCATTGGATGAGAGTGAGTGCTTTTTTTCGTAGTATTCCTCCACACCAGCGCCCTTGTTTAACTCTGCAAACCCCATCTTAGATATTCGTGATGAGGATAGGCAGGTTATAGGGGTACGGGATGAGCCCCAAGTAGTACGACCTGACACTGTGCTAGTATATAGGTAGTCAGGAGAGGGCTGGTCAGTGTTGGGCTCCATGGTCACTTGATTGCGAGATACACCGTATATAATAACACCCTTATTATTAGTAATGTCATTACCGAATAGGTTGCCCATGCTAGAATTTTGGCTATACGCTTCAAACTTACTGGCAACAAAGTCTAACTCTTGATCCATCTTATACCCATCTTTTCCTAACTGTTCTACAACATAGTCAGAAACATTACCAGTACGTCCAGGTTTATGCGCTGATTTAGCAGGGTAATGGTAGTAAGAGTACGTTTCTTTTGGGGTGAACCGCTTGAATATAAGGCTATCGAAGCCTGTAATTTTTTTACTGAGATCGAGCACGTGATGCTGGCCAACAGGCAGAGTCATGAAGACAGGGTTATGAATCTTATTACGATCCAAGAGCCACCGTAGCATTAGTTCTTCTGACGCCCAGTAAACAATGCCATGAGCATAGGCTAGACAGAGAGGCCTTTCGTCGTTACGTGCAAAGTTAAGGGTGTTGTTCCTAGTGTCATGCCAGACTAGGGAGAACGCTCCATCTAGCTCTTCCAGTACATCCTTAGCTCCTAACTGTGACATAGCATAAGCAATGTTCTCACTGTCTACAGTAAACTGACTATGCTTTGGTAGCCCTCGCTGTGTTACTAACGTGCCGTTATGTACCAAGGTAACATCACCATGAGTAAAGGGGTGAGCATTCTCATCGTTCACTTGGCCCTGAGTAGCCGCCCTGTTATGTCCGATGATAGCATCAGCATAAATATCCAATAGACTACCGGCACGTTTTAACTGAAGGAAGTCAGATGCATTCATTGCTCGCTTGTATGTAGCTACACTATTATCTTTAATAGAAGCTACCCCCGTACTATGCATACCCCTAAACTGATCAGCAATAAGCATCTGGGCCATGATCTTTGTACTGGTAGCGGTTAAGTTACCAGCCACACCTACTAATCCACACATTATACTTTATCTCCATAGTTTTTCATATAAAGTTATCCAATTCTGCTAAGATAGATTCAATGTCAGAAGTGGTTGCTTTCACATCTTTAGCAGGCTCAGGCTTGTACTCCTTAGCCTCACTCAGTAGGTCAATCACATTGATGTAGTTATTATGTGAGTACCGTTCATATACACCGTCTTCAAGTACAACGTTAGCTTTCTGCCTAAATACACGTTCAGCAAAGGCACTAGCACCCAATGAAGCATGTGTTCCTACTTGCTTAGGATTCTCTACGTTCTCTGCATACCGGAACATGGTAAGCAATACGTTAACCCACTCACGGATACGAGTAACGCTAGTCGTACCTTCATGGGCACGAAACTCAATGCTACCACGTTCAATGATAGATCGTAGGTTAATCCCAGTGTACTTGCACCACTCGTTACATGTCCTAATGACATCAGTTGTATTCCTAGGACGTACTATCTGGCGCATCACTGACATCTGCTCAGTAGCAGCACTAACACCGGGGCAATAGATGTTATCGTAACGGTTCTTGCCGCCCAGTTTATATAGTGCAGACTCAGCTGCAATGTATGTAGTCAGTACGTTACCTAGCTGATTGACAGTCAAGTCACGAGCATCAACATGGACATGCACACTGGTACGCTCACTTGCATTAACTTCGGGGTGATTATAGAATACACCAGACAATTCATGTAAGGCTTTCTTCAGGTCGTTACCAGCTAGAGGTTGCCTTAGTACTAGCTCTGCACCGCTATTACGCAGACTATCGTCAGGTATAACTCTCCAGTATTTGTATGCCTCATCGAAAAGACTACGTGCATTTTCTAACTCAACTTCAATACCTATACAGCGGTTGCTTGAGATGGTAACATCAGGCAAGAAGCTGCGTATCTCTGGCTGTTGCTCAAAAATTTCATATATTCTGCGATCACGGGTTAACATTGACAGCCTCCTCAAATAGTGCCCCTATCTCCTTATCTTTGATGAGTATGCCACCGTCCTTATACTCTCCTATTACCTGAGTACGGAACATAACTACAGGATTAACATACTTTACATTCTTACGTATCCAAAAGTTACGATCAAGGGCACCTCCGTTAATCGAACCAGACTCAATGCCTGCAATAAGGGCAGCATATCCTATATAAGTGGGGTTATACATAGCCCTAACAAGAGCAGGGTCAAACTTCTTATCGCCTGTAATAACAAGGTGCCTTGATGTTATGCCCCGTCGCCACTGTCGTTGGGCTTGACGTGATACAAACACTGCGTCGTTATCACTCACTGTTACAGCACCGCTATCAGGGTAGGTAAGTACTATCTGTGGGTCGTTGATACTAAAGCTACGTTCCTCCCTCTCGTCATCAAAGTATATGATAGCATTAAAATTATTACGCTCAGTTGCACCAAGAACGAACAAAGGATGAACTTTATTAGCATCCTCATCCATGAATCCAAGGTATGTCTCAGCATATGTACGGTTAATATCTTCTGATGTCATGTCAATCATTATCGAATACCCCCTTCACGTATTGCAGCAGCTGCTATGTCGGCCCAGAAGAGGTGACCCTCCATACTGTCGCTCCATGTAAACCCTCCGTAATACTCTTCAAAATGACTACACCAGATAGGTAATGTCTCTACTTGTATGAGATAGCTCCTAAGATTTAAACAATTAGCAGCAAATTCTCTGTGTATGTTTTTGTCCCTAAGAAATACCAATAGCTTACTTGCTATAGGTCCCGGTACAAATGTATCACTCATCATCCTTATC
>Ga0306909_100352_pt1 | contig 12182 bp, 28 predicted proteins | sample AntRauMFilla2697_FD_190439 | JGI IMG/M metagenome (GOLD analysis project Ga0306909, IMG submission 190439) | Saline lake microbial communities from Rauer Islands, Antarctica - Metagenome Filla 2 #697 (v2) (version 2) | ecosystem: Environmental > Aquatic > Non-marine Saline and Alkaline > Saline ... | reverse complement strand
CCAAATAAAACATTAAATAAGATTGTAGACCTCTTATTCGCTACGATAGGAATAACGTTTGGGTTCGTGGTTTGTTGTTGCTATAAACTATATAGTTTTTTTAGCAAGGAAATGGGGTGGCACGAGGATTATAAAGATAAATAAGTATTTTAACTTTTTGTTTGACAAAGCTTATAGTTTTCTATTGTATGATAAGCATGGAAAACGAAAATAGAATCCGCTCATTTGTAGTTTCGGGATTAGACCGAGAAAATAACAAACAGTTTAAGTTTGGGGTATTAGTTAATACCAAGACCTATCCTTTCGATGACGACATGTTAGAAAGGGATATTGTATCTGAAGGCGTGGAGTGGGGCCAGTACCCTTATGCAAATAACGTAAGCGCCAACGTTGAAGAAAAAAACATCGACGAAGGAATAGCATTTTATGTATATTGATTTTCGCGGCACTTTAAATTAAATAAAGTAATATGAGAACCACTTGCCCAAAGTGCTTAAATAACTGGCCTTCGAGCGAAAGAACAGTACTTACCAGAAACAGAATTTGTTTTTCTTGTGGGGAAGATACCAGAGCGATTGTATCAGCAAAAGAAATATACGAGTATTCTATTACTGGATCGAGAATAGGAACAAAAGAGGGCTTAAAAAGCCATCGCAGAAATTATTTCTAGAAATTTCTCAAATAATCCTTGACTAGGATCTATAAATAGTATTTATTGTAATAATGAAATACTTAGTTCACTCTTCTAACCTCGAAAACCTGAAGCACGAGGAAACTGATTCTTTTACTAGGAATGGTTGGATTTCGCCGAAAGGGGATTTCTATTGTTGCGGCGGGGCAGAGCATAATAGGGTTGCTACATATATAGGAGTTTTTATTTTAAATAAAGATCAATCTGTTTTAAAGAGTGGAAGATTTTTTAAAGAATTGTTTGACGACTATCTTTTCAAGGTGGGTTGGGCTAGAATAAAAGATGGTTCGTGGATCGGTTATGATGACAACCTAGAACTTTTTTTCACAAAAAAAGAGCTTTCCCAAAAACAAACAGATACTTTGTTTGATTACTGCAATTACTTCAACAAAGATTTAAAAAAACTCTTGACTTAACAACAATAACACTATTGTCTCTTAATCATGAAAGTAATACAGAAAACCATTCGCAAGCAACGCAACAGCGATCTTTATCGCACTAATCTTAAATACGAGAATGGCGGCAAGATTCGCGTTATTTCTTTTTTGGAAGCGGGAAAAGGCAAAGCTAAAAACGTTTTGAATTTCCGCTTGGGGGCATTGACTCAAAAAGCAACTTCTGTCGATATCAGCGAAATGATCGAGAATCGCAGAAAAGTTTCGATTTCTTGAAAAAACTATTGACATTATAGATAACTTCTGAAATACTCTTTTTCATAGTCAAGGATGACCATTTACTAACAACAAAAACTAAGGACAATATAATGAATACCAGAAACATCACCGTTCGCCATAACCGTGAAATCCGCAAGCCATACCATAATGAGCTTGACGAAATGATCGCCGCAACTAAGAAGGGGGGCTTTACTGAAGAAAACACTCCTTCCGTTCAGCTCAAGCCAACTGAGGTTCAGACGGCTCGCAAGTACGCTATCGCTCAAGGCATGAAGGGACTAAAGACCTACCAGTTTGGAGACGAAGAAACGGCGGAAGTCAAGGGCACTACGGTTCAAAAGACAACCGCTTGGTTGCCAGAGGCGGAAGAGGTCGCTGCCAAGGAAAAAGCCAAGTTGGAAAAGGAACAAGCCAAGGAACAAACCAAGGCTGAAAAAGTCAAGGTAAAAGCTTAATCCAAAAAGAATGATCGGGGGCGGCAGGGTAAAATCCTGTCGCCTCTTTTGTTAAATAGGGAATTATTTTATTGACTTATAGCAAATAACGTTTAATACTCTGAAAATAATGAAAATATACGCCAGACAAGATCCGACAACAGATGAGGTATTAAAAGAATACTCGCCAAAAGCTAAGAGGTTTGATACAGTTTTTTATAAGGATAAAAAAGCAACTAAATTTTATTGCCGTTGGCCTTGGCATTATTCCAATAGACCTGTTTCCAGAAAAAGGGTTACTTTGAATTGTTATAATTGGCAAATAGTTTGGATTTGACTCTGGCCACTCATGGACTGAAATAAAGCCAAATAGCAAGCCTGTTTATACTGTTTATGGAGGGGGTCAGTCTTCTACTAAACACCGAAGCATGGAGAAAGCAAAACAAGAAATGAACGATAGAATAAAAACAATCAAAAAATTTCCCCAATATTATATTGATGATTTTGCGAATATAGCTTGACTTTATAACAAAAATATCTTTTTGTACAACCATGAATGAACTAGAAATAATTGCGGGAAACACCGAAGACGCTGTAAAGCAACTAAATAAGACTCGTTTGAATCATAAAAACGAATGGGTTTTTGTTAAGGTCAACGTCAACGGCTTAAATTATAGATTCAAATTCTACAATACTTGGGTCCAGATTGCCGAAGACCCGAGCGGATCGCGTGGAAGTTCTCTTATGGATATCTCAGTGGGAGAATTTAAGAAATATTTGCTTGACTTTTTGAGGAATCGGTGGTTGTGCCTATTATTTTAATAGATCCAATAGGCACAACCACCGATAAAGCTTAGAGTTATGGAAAACACTATAAAGATTTAAATTTCGTTGTAAGTATGGACTTTCTCGCCGCAAATCGAGACAGAATAACAGTGGTCGCACCATTTTAAATAATGAAATCGTTTCAAAATCGTTTCAAAAAAGACTTGACTTCGCCGCTTTCTTTGTAATACTAAGGACATGAATAAGAAAATACGGTTTTTTGTTTTAAATAATAATATTCTTGGGTATATGTGCCAAGATAATAAAAGGTTTTTTGGGATTTTGCATTCTTCTGTTTTGCGCGGGGCAACAATACCCACGGAACAAGGTTGGATTTATGTCCCAGAGAAACCGGTTCTTCGATCCGCAACCATAAAAGACTTTAATGATTTTAGAGTATCATACAAAGGATATGAGGGGGATAAAAACTATTTACCATTAGCTGAAAATAATTCTTGACTTTATCAGAAACCTTTGTTTGTATATAAGAATGAAAAATCACTTATTCATTTATATTCACGACAATCGAGTTTCTTTTAAGCTCAACAAAAAAACTAGTTCAAATCCTTATAAGGGTGGATACTTGGCGGCAAAAAAAGAGGCAGAAAAAGAATTTTAATCATTGACTTTCGCGAAATAATAATCAGTATCTTAATCATGAACTTTGAATACCAATTGCTAGCTAGACTACAACAAGATTGTGAATATTTTTTAGGCTTTGGAGGTAGAAAAGAAAAGCATCTTTGGGCCTTGAGCGTTGTGGACCAAATTGCTAAGATGAAAGAACTATATAATTTATTGATTCCACTGGGAGAAATAGAATGGATTAACTTAGAAGAAATTTTAGATTTTGAAAAAAGAATGCTTGACTTTTCGTAATATATTATTCTAAATAACGTTATGAAGAGAAAAGAATCATTCCACTCATTAACACTAAGGATTCAAAATGAAACTAGTCCCCGACCCTCTTACTCTGAAGCTTGCAAGATTGCTAGCAGAAGAAGCGTCGAAGCACGAAAAAGAAAGAAAGCGCGAATCGACCAACAAAAAACCGACGCCAAAAATCATTTAATTAAACTTGAACAAATGAAACTTTTTTAAAAAAAGAGTTGAATTTATAAGTTCTATCATCATTATCAAAACCATGAAACTAATCAAATTACAAAAAGCCATCGATCTAATCCAAGGGAGTGCCGCTGTTATTGTAACTTCAGAAAAAAACTCTCCTGTTTTGTATGCCCATATAGATAAAGACATTATTTTAGACTTGGGTAGTTCTATGATCGTAATTCCAAAAAATAAAAATGAATTTGTTAAAATTAAAGAAAATTCTCTAGTTTTTATTGGCGATTCGTCAGAGGAATTCGGCGATCTTGTGGCATATAATCTACATGGCCGAATTGATGAATATTTAGTAGAGCTTGAACTTCTATTCAAATCTCAATTAAATTCTTTTTGTCAGGAATCCGATTATGTTCTTAACTAAATCGCAGATTCTTTAATTAGGGGTTGACTCTTAACAAATATTATCTTTAACTCTAAACCATGATTAAAACACTAAAAGAAACCATAATGGAGCGCGACAATCTCAGCGAAAAAGAAGCTGAAGAAATGATCGAGGAAGCAAGGGAAAGGATCGAGGATGGGGAAGACCCTGAAGAGATTCTTCATGAAGAGTTTGGGCTTGAACCAGATTATCTTTTCGATTTGATTTAATAAAGAAATAAACAAAACGCGGTCTTCTTCGGATGGCCGCGTTTTTTTATTGGCAAGCTACTACAAAAAGGCATCTGTTTTTTGGAATGTCTTTTTGTGCGTATATGTCAAGCTTTATTTAAAATATATTTTTTTAAAAATAGTAGTTGACAATCTAAAAATATTATTCTAGTCTCTTTTCTATGATTATAAGAGAAGTAAAAACCACTTACCGCAAAGTCGGGGAAATGACAGGAAATCTTTCCGATTCAATTATTGATGACCCAGAAAAAGCTTGGAAAGCCGTAAAGTCTTTTATGGAACAAAAAGTCGAAAAGGGGGAACTTAATCCAGAAAGAGAGCATTTCATGGTTCTTTTCTTGAACATCAAAAACAGGCTTAAAGGAATCGAAATAATTTCTTCGGGGACTCAAGACGCTACTTTAATTTCTCCCACTTGCGTTTTTCAATCGGTAGTTAGGGAAGGGATACAAACTATTGTTGTCGCTCATAATCATCCAAGTGGCGATCCAGCCCCAAGCGAAGCGGATATACGAGTTACAAGACAACTTAGAGAAGCTGCAAATATTCTCTGTGTTAAACTTTTAGATCATGTTGTTTGCGGAGAACAATCAAGCGATCCAAACTTTAAAGGTTATTATTCTTTTAGGGATTCTGGGTTGCTTTAGGGGTTGACAACAAAGTGAATATCTGAAACACTCTTAAAAATGAAACCGCAAGTCAGAAAAAACAAAACGGGCCTCATGGGTTCTGCCACACGGCCCCACAAAAACCGCGTGAAGTACACGCGCAAAGCCAAGCACAAAAAGGAGTACTAAAAATGAAAATAGAAAAAATCATTCAAAAAATCAAGCGGGTCGAAGAAATTAAAATGGGGGATCTACTGAAGGCTGTAGAATCTTTAGGCGGTCATTTTAAACAGGGGCAAGGTTCTTGCTTAAAGGTTTACATTGGGGAAACCGTGACAACTCTTCATTGTAAAGATCGAATTCTAAAATATGGAGTCGTAAGGACTCTTAAAAATACATTAAAGGAAATAGGAGTATAACAAATGGTAGAGCTTTTTTTACTTACAATCGTTCTCGTTTTCGTATTAGCTTAAATACATGATAAAACTTATTCTATTTATTCTTTCGTCAATTACTTGTTTTGCGGCAAATGAATTTGATTCACTTGTCAAGGCTTTAATACAAGTTGAAAGTGGCGGAGATGCAAGCGCAATAGGCGACAACGGAAAAGCGTACGGAGTCTTGCAAATTCACGATATAATGATTCAAGACTTCAATCGGATTCAAAAAATCAAAGGAAATAAACTTTTCTTGAAACACTCCGACGCCTTTAATCCAGAAATAAGCGTTTTTGTTTGCAAAACTGTACTTTCTTTTTATGGGAAGCGGATCGTAAATACAAAGGGGTATGTCACACTTGAAGACCTTGCAAGAATTTGGAACGGCGGGACAAGTGCTTGGAAAGACCAAAGCGAAAAGAATCCACAAAAAGAATTGAACTTAAAAAACTATTGGCAAAAGGTGAAAAAGAATATTTGATTTTTTTCTTGGCCTTATAAGGCAAACATGACCAGCAAATTTTTGTTTGACAAAGGGGCACAAACAGAACCACAAAAACTTTTTTAAAATAGGGGTTGACATCAACAGGAAATTATCTTTTACTTTAAAACATGATAACAAAAGAATCAGTTTACATTTGCAAATTCGATCTTGATCTTTCCGTGGAAGCGGAGTGGCGGATCGAAGACATCGGCGAAGACAAGCAAAAAATGGGGGTTGTCTTGAATGACTTTTCCATTGTTTGGGGAGATTCAAATTCTTCCAAGAAAGACATCTCACAATTTGAAGTTGAGAATAAAAACCTTGACTTCTCGGAGCTTGTCAGAAACGAATTACTTGAAGAATGTTCAATTGAACTTTCTGACTTTGAAGACGAATCATATGATATTTGATTTGACAACCAACCATAAACCAGCAAAGTAAAGTTATGTTAAATAGAGAAAAGCTAATCCGTCAACGAGCCGAAGCATTCAACGAGTCAAGGAGCAATCCGTGTCTTATCGATCCAACTCAAGAGGATATTCTTGAGGAAATCGAAATCGGGGGTCTTCAAGTGGCAAAAGATCAGCGCCTTGAGGATATGTACCTTGAAGAAGCCTTTGAGGGTTTTGGACAAGGGAATTAGCAAATAGAATCACCACAAGACCCCCGAGTCTATTCTGGAGAACGATCTAGATGAGGGATCGGCACCCTCCCAACCCATTGCTGAAACCTGAAAATATCATGACTACTCAAAACGCAAATACGCCCCAAGTGCCAGCGGGTGTCGATTCCTCTCCATCGCCTTGTTCGGCTGATCCTAGATTTTCCGCCTACCAGAAATCTCTCGCTGAATACAACGCTCAAAAGAGCGATAATGTCATCTGCGATTATTGTGAGAAACCAATCGAACCGGGTCAGCCGTCCGTGTCGGATGGAGACGCGCGGATGCACCTCGGATGTTCCGTGGAGGATGCGGAAAATGTCGGATTCGACGGATGGATTCAAGATCAAGGATGATCTCCATAATTTTATTGCCGAACACCCCAGATCAGATATGACTGCCCGACAATTAAACTCCTATACGCCAAAGACGATGCACGGGCAGGCATTATCTGTGGCGATTTGTTAGCATCTTTTACTATGACCTCCCAAATGCAAAACTTCCTCAACGAGCTAGCAATCTTGCTAGAAAAGCACAAGGCGGACATCGAGGCGACCGAAAGCGCGAAAGGGTATTCGTGTTACTGTGATGGAATCGAGTTCGGGATTCAGACTGATGAACGATACGACGTGGTGAAGGTGAGCAAATTCCCCGACGCCGACGAACTGCGGAAATGTGCTAACGCTAAGTAATCCCGCGCCGCTATGAACTCCAAATTTAATCAGAAAGCTGTCTCGGCGTCGGGATCTACGTCTTGTTAGCGATCTTTTCTTCAGAACTACCAACCAATACCTATGAAAATCTACAAAGTTACAATCGAATTTGAAACCGTTATTGCAGCGGAATCTGCTCAGGATGCAGAGAATCAAGCGCAAAGCATCATTCGCGATGGGGACGATGAATGCACTCTAAATCACGCCAAAGAAATCACCGCGCTGAATCAACTTCCAACTGGATGGAACGGTGAATGTATTCCTTGGGGAGAGAAAGTAATCGAGGACAAACGACTTAAAAACATTCTTCCCGCTAACATCGAGAGTAGCTGCCCCGACGCAGCACCAAAATCTAACAATAAACCAAAAGGATAATATGCAAAACGCTGTAAAAAATGTAAGCGCGAAAAGGGGTTGGCTAGCTCGACTGGTTAGCACCTATATGGGCAACCGGAATAAGGCGAGATGGTGGAGACAAGAGTTCAAGCGCCGTCGAAGCTGGCGCGGCTTTCAAGGGTGGATGATTCGCCGAAACGGGGATTATGAATACGGTTGCGGCGCTAGGTCATGGCATGTAAACGGGACGCTTTGCTCTTTGTGGTGCGCAGCCAGTCGGCTGAAGATTTACTACTATGCAGAGGGGAAATATAGTCACACGGATCACTTCGAGCTGGGCGATGAGCTCGACAATAAGAGAGCGCGGGAAGCTGTAAAACTTCTCTCTGCTAACATGGGGGTCGAGCATGAGTGAGGAACGAACGAATTGTCTCAAACCGTCTGGTTCTCAGTCGCACCGAATTCACTGCTACGACCGCAAGGGGGGCAAACATTATTTTGATGTAATGGGGGATCGAGCAAATGCTGAGTGGCATTTTCGCAGCGTCAACCTTCATGCAATTGATGAGCGGGCATGGATTCCGAAATTTATTACTGAGAACTACAAGGACTAGCACACCGCTCGTCCGTAACCCTAAAAATACAATTATGAAAACAGATAATCCAAACGATAACGAAACCACCGATGAGAGCGGTGTTGATAGCTCTGATTGGTTCTACTTTTTTAACGCAACAATAACACTAAACGGAAAGATAACACTATGAGCAAATACGACGCAGAGGAACTATACAAGGCCGAAACGGGAAAGGAGCCATGGCTCCCAACGGGTCCAGATGACCACTGAACCAAAAAAACAACAATGGAGGTGTCTATAGGCTACGTATACTGGCTAGAGACAAAGGTGGAGAGTCAGCTTGAAAAGAGTGAAATACGAACGAAATTGACTAATCCACTTTTAAATAACAAAAATAAAGAAAGAGTAAAAAACAAAATAAAAAATAACAAAAAAATATGAACGTAAAAAAAGAAGACATAGAATACACACTCGATAAAAACGAAATCGAGTCAGAAAAAAAGAACAAAATCATTCAAGACCTCGAAAATCTAATCGAGCAAATGAAAGAGGAAAAGGGCGAATCAAAGAAATACTTCTTTATTGGCGCAAAAACAACGAACAACCCAATATTCGAAGAAAACAAAATCTTTCTTTGCAAAATTGAGGAGGGCGAAGATGTTTCTATTATCAAAGAACGATTGGACCAACTAAAAAGAGAATACAATGAAAGTAAGAAGGGCAAACGTCTTCCCGCGAATAGCTATGATGATCTTTTTTATAATTGCCCAAAAAAGCTCTTCCGCGAAGTTGGTCTAAAAGTTTCTTCTTATGAACCAATTGAGTTCGTTAACCTATGAAAGAAAAAACAAAGTTGACCATAGGACAGGCTTTAATTTTTTTGGAACCTGTGACTGAGGTTTTTCAGATATCCCTTTGCATAATTTTTGTGCTAATTGTAATTTTATTTGCCTCACCCATCATTGTGATGTTCGGTTCTCTTTATGGGTTTGTTAAGATATTAAATTGGTTTTATAGTTGCAAAGATCTTGCCCAAAAAAATAAATGAGGAATTTGATACCAAAAGGCGGCAACGATGACTTCCAGACTCCCTCCTATGTTGCTAAAAAAATAGTTGAGCATCTTGTTCAAAACTATCATATCCAAGAATCGACGCGAGTATTAGAACCTTGTGCGGGAAATGGCAATTTTGTTTCTGAAATTGAAAAATTTGTTGACAAAACAAACATACATACCACGGAAATAAAACAGGGGTTCGATTTTTTTCATCTTTCCAAAAATAATAAATATGACTGGATTATTACAAACCCGCCTTGGAGCAAAGCTAGGCCATTTTTGAATCATTCAATGGATCTTGCGCCGAATATATGTTTTTTGATTACCATTAATCATATTTTGGCTCTCAAAGCTCGTTTGCGCGATATGGATGAGAAAGGTTTTTGGCCCACTGAAATTCTGCTTCTTGATACGCCAAAAGAATTTCCCCAATCTGGATTTCAGCTCGGCGCGTGTATTATTCAGAAAAACGAAAATTACAGCAAGCAAATATCTTTCACAAAAATAAAAACTTGACAATCAAAAAGAAATCTAATATCGTTTTTTTATGGTAATAGATTTTTCAAAATATTGTATTTTTATGAGCAATTTAACGTGATAGACTTAGAGCTTTATGTTGAATTTTTGGAAAAATTTATTGTAGTTTTGACGGAGGATTTAAAATATGGAGCAATGCTTATTGAATCCGAGAAATTTTATTTTACTTATATCCAACCCACTAATCCAAAAAAATAGTTTATATACAGAACTATAGAGCTTTGTATAGAAAAGGAGAGATTTTATCAAATTTTTTTTTGATTCCGCTAGAGAATGATTCTTTTGGGGAATTAGACAATTCAGTTTTTAAAAATATAATCAAGGACCATTTTATTTTTAAAAAAGTATTTATTGAAAAAAAAGTTTATTTTAAAGTAGATAGCTATGTAGCCCCCCATTTTTATAACAATCCCGCCAGAATTTAGTATTTCTTTCGACGTAAAAGTTTTGGTATTTTCGGAAGATTTAACCATTGAATTGCGCGGGTTTGTTGATTTTTTAAAAAATATTTTATTTTTCAAAGAGTTATGATCGCCGAAGAAGAGACAGAGAAATACCTAGAGATTACTTGTCATAGTTTTTATTATCATATTTCTACTATTAAAAATATGTATGAAAATTTTTTGTATAATGGTGGATTTAGTCCCCCATCTTGTTGGCTTTCGAAGGAAGAAGAAATTACAATAGGATTTGTGTGTTTTTTATATTTTTATATGCCACACACAATAAAAAAAATATTAAACAAAAAAGTAATAATAAATTACGAGATAGAGAAACATAATACAGAAAACATATGCACTAATATAGAAGGAAAAAAATTATTTCTTGTGAAGATCACTTTGACAATTCTACCCGCTTACGCAGATTCTATACTTTCAGAAATGCACGAATATATTAAATTCTTAGAAAAAATACAATCCTACCGCGAATTATGAGCCAAAAATTTAATACACAAAAATACATAGGTGAGCCAACTATAAATCTAAAAAACCTAATAACAATTACAGACAAGATGTTTTTTTATCTAAAATATTACTCGTATAAAAATTTTTTTAAAGGAGGAGAACCATCTTTGTATTTTGATTTGTCGAAATATAAAGACGCGCAAAATATTTTGGAATACCTATCTTTATTTCAAGATTTGATAGAGATAACAAATAAAAAAATACAATTAGAAATAACTCTCGAATATATAGGATATCAATTACCAGACTTAATATATATACCAATCAGTTTCGAAATAAAAATCTTTGAAAAACAATTAATCAAAGATTTAAAAGAGTACCGCGACTTTTTAGAATATATTTTGGCGTATCAACAATTATGAATTATAAAAATCAAACCCAAGAACATTTAGATGCCCACGAAACTAATCTTTTTACATATAAAATTTTAGCAGAAAAAATAATAGATAAATTTTCAGATAAACTTGGAACAATAAAAGAAATGCGAGTGGATTGGGTTGACCAAAAAAAATTTTTATATAGTGGATACACAATAAAAAATACGAATGCAATGGTTTTATTCAACTTGGAAACCATAGGCAAATCTTTTAATGAAGTAGTCGGGCATAAAATATCATTAGAAATTAAAGACTGGAAAGAACAGTGGTTTATGATCGGCAATGTTAAAAGGTTTGGTCTTTATTTGCGGGTATTAGATTGTTCAAGCGAATTTGTTTATGATATGCGCGAATATCATCGTTTTTTAGAAAACATTATAGCCTATAGAGATCTATGACTGATTATAACACAAAGAGCATTTCTCGGAAATTTTTTGCTTTATAGAAGCATTTAATTTTTGCTCTCTTCTGCTTTCGGTTCTGGCTTTGGTACTTTAGCTGGCGGCACGGTAATCCTCAACCAAATAAACACAACAACCGCGAAAACAGTTCCAAGCGGCTTTTCCGCTGCTTGAATCAAGAATGCGGAAATGACTTCGCGCAATTGATTTATTGCCCCTTCCGCCACTTCTGCTTTTTGCTGAATATCAGCAACTTGCGGCGAGTCTGTTAGTTTGTCTACCACTTCCATTGTGGTAATTAAAGTTTGCCCATTTGCCAAGACTTCTTCTTCTTGTCCAATTACTCTTTTGTATTCTTGCTCTGAAACGGGAGCTTGCGGGATGGGAGTTTGCGGATATAAAAATGTTCCTATTGCCAAAATCAATGCACCCATTCCAGCTTTTGGACCTTGGAGACTTTCTTTTATTGTTTGTAAAGAGGGAATGTTCATAGTTCTTTTTACACAAAAAAACCGATTTTCAAAAATAAAGCCCCGATATTTTTTTGGGTTAAGTAGATTTGGATATTTTTGAGGATGTTTTTTGGGAAATAAAAGGGGTGGGGGCTTTTCTTTTTTTTATTTTGTTTTTTTTGTTTTTGTTTTCTTCGTTTTTTTTTTTCTTTTTGTTTT
>Ga0306909_100350_pt1 | contig 12199 bp, 13 predicted proteins | sample AntRauMFilla2697_FD_190439 | JGI IMG/M metagenome (GOLD analysis project Ga0306909, IMG submission 190439) | Saline lake microbial communities from Rauer Islands, Antarctica - Metagenome Filla 2 #697 (v2) (version 2) | ecosystem: Environmental > Aquatic > Non-marine Saline and Alkaline > Saline ... | reverse complement strand
CAGATTGCCTCGCAGCATCACATCACAGGGTGGCCGGATGCTCCGGAATCAGTGGCCGGATAAAATCGGAATGGGTGGCCGGATACTTTCGGAATCACTGGCCGGATGACCCCGGAATACGCAGATTGGCTGAATTCGATCCTTTCTGCGGGTGTTTCTAAAAATGCAGCGCGCTAGTTGTCGAATATGTTCAGCTCTTTACGCCGATGCTTCATCAAAATCCGCAGAAATTTCTGCGCAATCAGGATGGCCATCGGGCCGAGGACGACGAGCGCGAGGTACAGGGACCGCGCAATATCCCAATCCGGCTGACCTGATGTCGCAATCATTCCCGTACCGCCGACCAACAGTGAAATTGCGCCAACAACGCCGATCTGACGTGCGAATGTGAACACCTCATGGTCGCAGGGGTCCAAGTCGGATTTTGCGGATTTCAGCGGTTGATATGTGTCGGTCATAGGGTTCTCCTAGTTAAAGCGTGTCAAAGTAATGGCTGGCCACCTGCGCCGGTGTTTCACCTGTCTGCGCAGACTGGGCGGCGACAAAGCCGATGATCTTGCCTAGCTTGGCAACGGGTAGGTTTGTTTCCCGTCCGTCAGCCTCTGACAAAACGGCGATGGCACAGGCTTCGGCCAGTTCGGGGTCGTCGCTCTTGTGAATCTTGCCGCGACCCGTCAAAAGCCACTCAAGGTTGACGCCAAAAGCCTCGCTTAATTTGACTGCCGCAATGGCCGGCAAATCGCGCTTTTCTTGCTCGTAATATTTATATGTGCGGTCTGACACATCGATGGTCGCAGCCATGACAGGCTGGGTCAGATCGTTATTCTTGCGAATTTCTCGCAGGCGAAGGCCTATTCCAGATAAGTCTGTTGACAAGATGCACCTTAGGTAACTAAAAGTGTATAAAGCTGCACTTATGGTGAGTTGTGAGCAATTCTGTTCACTCTTGCAGTGTTTTCAAATGAAATCCAACGGAAAGGTGAAACGTGACCAAACCTCTCGAAACACCAAAGGAATTAGCGGCGCGGGTGGGTTTGCCCGTGACCAACATCCGATATCTGATCCGTGAAGATATGCTGGACCATATCTTCACCGCGCCAGGGCAGCGTAACCCCAAGATTCCGAGCGGCGCTTGGGAGAAGTATGTCTCTCAATTCACTGTCAAAGCGCTAAAGGCGGCACCGCGAAGAGCAGGCCAAGAGATGGGGTCAGACAAATGACGCGGCACACACCCATCATGGCCAGTGAGACGACCGCCGCGCGGTTGCTCGATTTGCGGACCAACGAGTTCAAGGCTTTGGTCGATAACGGCCACCTACCACCGGGGCATGAAATTGCACCCGGTGTAGTTCGTTGGGATACTGAGGTTCTCAAACGAATTTCAGCGGGGGATGTGGCAGAGCTATGGGATCAAATTCAGTGGTAGGCCGACGCAAGAAATACCTTTGGCGGCATCCGTCTGGCCGTTGGTATGTGCGCAAGATCGTCAACGGGAAGATGATTTATCTGGGACGTATCACTGCTGAAGAGGGAACGGCTGAATTCGACCGCCAATATTGGGAAATTTTGAGTGGTAAAAAGGCTAATGTGAAAACGTCATGGACTGCGCTCATCGGCGCAATGCGAGAAACAGACAAGTGGGCCGGGTTTTCCCCCCGCTACCGAGGTGACCTTGAAAATGCCTTCGATTATCTGACCGAAAAAATCGGCAATATGGATGTGTCTCGGCTAACCCAAGCCGATATTTACGAGGCGATGGACCAAAATCGCCATCGGGTCAGGTTTGCCAATTACCTTCCCACAGCGATCAGCATGTTGTGCAAGTTGGCGATCCGAAAGCGTTGGCGTGATGACAATCCTGCAACCGAAATAGAACAGCTCAAAGTTCCAGAAGGTCGCAAGAAGCCACACCTGCCGTGGACAGATTGGGCTGTTGAGAAGATGCGGGAAGAGGGCGCGCCATTGCCCCGCCAGATTTTTGAGATTGGCGTCGGAAGTGTGCAGCGTCCCGGCGACTGGGTGGATTTTCAATGGGGCGACTATGACGGTGATACCCTCAAACTGCGTCAGAATAAGACAGATACTGTTCTTTCACTGCCCTGCACGATCGCACTCAAGGCGATACTGGACGGTGCAAAAGCTGATCTGGGGTTCGCGCCCCATCCATCGCGCCATATCCTGACGCGCGCTAATGGGTCGAAGATGGACTACCACGCAATGGCGCGTGTGATGGTGCGCGAGCGTAAGCGGTTAGGCCTGATGGCCTATGACCAGCACGCGCTGCGCTATCGCGGCGTGATGGAATTGGCGTGGGCTGGCTGCACTGACGATGAAATCGCCAGCTACAGCGGCCATACATCCAAAGAGATGATCATCAAATATGCGGGGGAAGCGCGGCAAATCATGCGGGCGCGGCAGGCGGTAGCAAAGCGTAAATGACCCCGAACAGAACAGGCACAGAACGTGAAACTGATACCAGAGGTGATACCCAATGAGCAGAAAAATTCGCAACCCATTGATTTTATTGGAGGCGAGTAGGAGAATCGAACTCCTGTACACGGATTTGCAATCCGCTGCGTAACCACTCCGCCAACTCGCCGTCTGCGGCTGGTGATAGCGGCTGATATAAAGGCCCGCAAGAGGCAAGATTGAGGGATTTGGGTGGATCCGTGCGGTGCCGCGCAAGGTGAGGGGATGTAGCGTTGCTGCGCGCTGCGTGTTGTGGCACATTGCATGCAACAGGATTCTGAAGAAACGAGCTATCAGCAATGACCGATTTTTCCAAAAGACGCACGATGATGGTCGACACACAGGTGCGTCCTTCGGACGTAACCAAATTCCCGATTATCGACGCTATGCTTACTGTAGCGCGCGAGAATTTTGTGCCCTCTGCACAGCGGGAGGCTGCCTATGTCGGTGAAAACCTCGATCTTGGTCAAGGGCGCGTGCTGCTCGAGGCGCGCACGCTCGCAAAAATGCTGGATGCATTGGCGATCGGCGGGGACGAGCTGGTGCTTGATGTAGGGTGTACGTTTGGGTACTCGACCGCAGTTATTGCACGGATGGCGCAGGCTGTTGTTGCGGTGGAGCAGGATGACGATATGGTCCGCGAGGCGCAGGACGCCCTGATCGCGGCCGGAGCCGATAATGCGGTCGTGTATGAGGGCGCGCTGACAGCTGGTGCCGCACAGCACGGACCTTATGACGTTATAATTTTGCAAGGCGGCGTGGCGCAGGTGCCCGCAGAATTGTGCGATCAACTCAAGGAAGGTGGCAGGATGGCGGCCGTTTTCATGAATGGCCCTTTGGGTGAGGTGCGCGTAGGCTATAAACGGGCGGGCAAGATGAACTGGCGCCTTTCGTTCAACGCGACCGCGCCGTTTTTGCCGGGTTTCGAGCCGGAAATGACCTTTACGTTCTGAGCGTTGGGTGTGGCATAAGATTTAAGCGACGGGTGAACCGAATGGGTCCGCCGCGTGTTTGGAGGCTATTGGAATGGTAATGGACGGTATCGGACAGGGAGCCGCGCGTGCGCTGCGGGTGGCATGCCTCGCTGCCGCGGCAACCGTGTTTGCCGGCGCAAGCGCGTCGCAGGCCCGGGCAGAGACATTGGCCGACGCATTGGTGGGCGCTTATACTTTTTCAGGTCTGCTTGAGCAAAACCGTGCATTGCTGCGTGCGGCAGACGAAGATGTTGCCGCAGCAGGGGCGGCGCTGGAGCCGGTTCTGAGTTGGACCGCGAGTATCACACAAAATATGGGTCGGACCCGCAACACCGCGGGTTTTGCGGTCGTGGACACGGACAGTCTGGTGGCACGCGGACAGCTCATTGCGGAGCTTTTGGTTTATGATTTTGGCGCCTCGGCGCTGAACATTGCTGTGGCCAAGGAAACCGTGCTCGCCACGCGTCAGTCGCTCATCGGGATCGAGCAGGCCGTTCTGTTGCGTGCCTTGCAGGCCTATACGGGAGTGATCGAGGCGAATGAGTTTGTCACGCTGCGTGAAAATAATGTCCGCGTTTTGACGCAGGAATCGCGGGCCGCGCAGAACCGTTTTGACGTGGGCGAAGTTACCCGAACCGATGTGGCCCTTGCTGAGGCGCAACTGGCCGAGGCGCGCAGCGGTCTTGCGACGGCACAGGGTAACCTTTCTATTGCGGTGGAGGAGTATCGCAGCGTGATCGGGCGCAGCCCCGGGCGCCTGTCACCACCACCCAGTTTGCCCAGCATCAGTGGCGACATCGAAGCGTCCAAGGCGCTTGCCATGCGCCAGCACCCCGACATGCGCGCCGTTCAGTTTCAGGTGAGCGCGGCCGAGCTGGCAATAAAGCGTGCCGAGGCGCAGAAGCGGCCGACCGTAAACCTGCAAGGCACACTCTCGGCGAGCGAGAACTTGGACAGCAGCGCATTCAGCACCGGCGCGAGCGTGGGTGTTGTCGCAGGTGGTGTCATCTATCAGGGCGGTCTTCGATCGTCTGCCGTACGCCGCGCACAGGCGCAGCGCGATGCGCAACGCGGAAACCTGCATGTGGTGCGGAATAATATTCAGCAAAACGTCGGCATCGCTTACGCTCAACTCAGCACGGCGCGGGCCTCGCTCGCGGCGTCGGATGGCCAGATCAGGGCCGCGCGCATCGCATTTCAGGGTATCCGCGAGGAAGCGACGCTGGGCGCGCGGACCACATTGGACGTGTTGGACGCCGAACAGGCGCTCCTTGATGCGGAAGCCACGCGGATTTCTGCGCAGACGCTGCTGTATAATGCTGCCTATGCTGTTTTGTCCTCTACGGGCCAGCTGACGGTGCAGGGCTTGCGTCTGCCGGTCCAGCAATATGACGTGACCGAGTATTACAATCTGGTCAAAGACAGCCCGACGTCGCGGTCGGATCAAGGTCAGCAATTAGACCGCGTTTTGAAGCGATTGCAGAAGTAATCATCTCTGACATTTACTGTTTGTCACGTGCAAGGCCGTCCTCGGGGGCGGCCTTTTGCGTTTCTGGCGAGCCGTTCCTGCGTGAAGGCAACAGGTTAATTTTATGTTTTTCCTTGGTTTTCGCCCCATTGTTAGAATCTGTTTCAGGCGCTATCTTCAGGATTGAGCAAAGAGTGGTGAAATATGTCAAAAGCCGTCACAAACGAAGAGGTGGAAGACGTGCTGTCTTCGATCCGCCGGTTGGTATCCGAAGACAAGCGCCCCCTCGCTGGATTACGCGCGGCACCAAATGCGTCCGTCCCGCAGCAAGGTCCGACAGGTGCAGGCTCGACCGTTCCTGCCGACGCCGCAGCACCGGCAAGTGATACACCGGTGGTGGACAGGCTGGTCCTGACGCCTGCGCTGCGGGTGACCGACCCCTCCGAGCCTGCCGATACTGGTGAAGTGGCAGAGGAGGGACCTTTAGACCTTGGATCTGTTGCGCGGCAGACATGGACACCGGACGAAGGTGAGTGCGGGGCCAAACCTGACCAAGCGACCGTCGCGGATGCGATGGCCTATCAAGGCCCGATGATGCTTTTTCCGGCAGCCCACGACAGCGTGCGTGCCGAAGATCGCGATGCTGCGATGGATGCTCTGGACGCTCTGGTACATGACGCGGTCGAAGCAGAATTGCGCAATGGCGACGCCGCGCACGATGATAACGACCTCGCGGATAGTGATTACAGTGACGAGGGGTACTGGGAAGATGACGTAGAGGTCTCCGGTACTGACGGCGAGCCTACGGATCCTGCGGGTCCGGATGCGCCCGACGAAGGAAGTCTGGATCGTTCTGCCGAAATCTGGCAACCGCATGAGGGCAGCGATACTGCTACGGAAATCTTGGAGGACGGCGCAAACGACCGGAAGGATGTGGAGCGGGAGACAGCTTCGGTGACCCATATCCCCCTGACCGCCAAAATAGCAGCGCTGGAAGCGGCGGTCGGTAAAATTACCGGTGGCTGGGAGCCAGATGGCGACGAGAGCGATGATCTGGTAGTGCCCGAGACGCCCTCGATGGCTTGGCAAGATGATGTAGAACTTGATGCGAAGGGTGCGCCATTTTCCAACACCGAGGCCGCCGAGCAAGATGTACCTGATCCTGTCGAGAATTTGGACAAAACGTCCGCGGCGGCTGCGCCGAGCTTTGGCGGCGATGATCAGGTGATGGACGAGGAGGCGCTGCGCGACCTCGTTGCTGAAATCGTCAGGTCCGAATTGCAAGGCGCTCTGGGAGAGCGGATCACCCGAAACGTTCGGAAATTGGTGCGCCGTGAAATTCACCGCGCACTGACAGCGCAGGAAATGGAATAGGGTGCCAGCACGCCGCCTGCGGAAGTCAGCAAGGTGCCAAATTCGAAATTTAAGGTTATTCAACTTATCTGGTCTTAAAGTCGGACTGGGTATTAATGGCAATTGTACTTAAAACAGGCGCAGTGCAGGCTGGCGACCCTCAGAGCTTGTGCAGAGCGCATCACGTGTCGATCTGCATCCAATAGGCTTTTTTAACGGCGTTTTTCAACAACTCTAATTAATCAAAGTGCAGCGTCATCTGTCGCGGGAAAGCCAGGAGAATGACGACAGAGAACAGCCTACTCATAAAAAAACGCAGCCCGAAGGCTGCGCTTTTTTGATTGTAGGTAGAGTTTAGTGTGGCTTAGGCCGCTTCAGCCTGCTGCGCTGCGTTGCGGCGTTCTGATTCTTCGCGCGACAGGGCGATGGAAGTCCGCACACCTTTGCCGACGAAATCCATCAGACCAGTCACAACGCGCTCGTTCGGGTCAATGCCCGCACAGCTCAATACTTCACGACCATCGCGCGAGCGTGCCCAGCGGGCGATCTGCTCAGGGCCGTTGCCATACTTCTTGTCATCTGCAATTGCATCATCCAATGCAGCCAGTACCACAGCCGCAAAAAGTTTACGGGCACGGTTACCTTGCTCATTGTTAAAGGCAGTGCCATCAACGAAATCTTTCAACTCGTCGTCCTTCCATTATTCTTGCTCTTGTCATTTCCGCGTCCGCTTCTTCTGACAGATATCGAGCGATTCGGATACCCTGTTTAGGCATGGCACCTATGCAAATTATGCATGGCTTTTGACGGGTGCATCGCTAAACACGGCTCCTTGTGTGAGCGTTAGGTACCATATATAGGACAGGTCAAGAATTCATCAACCTTTTGCCAGAGTTTTGACACATGCCTAAAATCAACGGAAACGAGATTCGTCCCGGTAACGTACTTGAACACAACGGCGGTCTGTGGGCTGCGGTGAAGGTCGATCACGTCAAACCGGGCAAAGGTGGTGCATTTGCGCAAGTCGAACTGAAGAATTTGCGCAACGGTTCCAAATTAAATGAACGCTTCCGCAGTGCTGACAAGGTCGAGAAGGTGCGTCTGGAGCAGAAGGATCAGCAGTTTCTCTATGAAGAAAACGGCATGCTGGTCCTGATGGACACCGACACCTACGAGCAGGTGCAGCTTGCCGCCGATCTGTTGGGAGAGCGCCGCCCGTTTTTGCAAGATGGCATGATGATCGTGGTCGAATACCACGAAGAAGAGGCGATCAACGCTGCATTGCCGCAAAAAGTGACCTGCCGGATTGTCGAGACTGAACCAGTTGTCAAAGGCCAGACGGCTGCCAACTCATTCAAGCCAGCGATTTTGGACAACGGTGTCAAAGTTTCTGTGCCGCCCTTTGTGGGCCAAGACGAGGACATCATCGTCAACACAGAGACGATGGAATACGTCGAACGCGCCTGACGCCAGATCGAAACCTACCTGAACGCAGTCCTCCGGGGCTGCGTTTCGCGTTTCAGTCCAAGCGCGTGACCGTCGCGGCATCCGCTGCCATCTCGCCCGTCGCGCGGTCAAACCGCAGATAGGCAAGCGCCTGACCGTCCGCGCGCGTGAGCAGGGTGCCCGCCGGTTTACCCTCCGCCGTGATCGGCGTGCCGACGTCGGCCATGCCGGTAATCGCCACTTTGGCAAGCCCTTTGCGCAGCTCGGTCTTGTGCTTCATCCGCGCGGTGACCTCTTGGCCCACGTAACAGCCTTTGCGAAAATCGACGCCGTTGATCCGCTCAAAACCCATCTCCAGGATAAAACTGTCCGGCGTCAACTCGACCCCGCTTTGCGGGACCACATTGGCGACATAAAGCGCGGGCCAGTCGGTGGTGTCATCCGATTGTGGTGTCTCGCGGTAGGCACGCCACCCGAGCGCGGCATGACGCGGATCGGGCAATGCATCACCCGGCGGCACATCCGTGCCGCGGTGCAGATGCAGATCGGTCGTGGTGATCTGCACGTCGGCGCGCAGTTTATACATCGCAAGGCGCTGTGCGAGCATATCGGCCTGATCCGCGTCCACATCGAGCAGAACATCCGCACCATCAGCCATCAAAAAGAAATCCGCCATGTATTTACCTTGCGGCGTCAGCATCGCGGCATAGACAAGGCCGTGATCAATCTTGTTTATATCGTTGGTTATCAACCCTTGCAGGAAATCGCGGGTGTCAGCGCCCGACAGGCGCAGGATGCGGCGGGAAGTATGGCTCATCGGACTGTCCTTTTATCTTTGATTTCAATATAGCAATTCACGCGCTCCCAAAACAGGGGGCACCGTGAGAGGAAGGCCATGCGGGCTCAGATTTCAGTTATTGTGCCGACATTGAACGCCGAGCCCGCTCTTGCCGCGTGCTTTGGTGCGCTGATGGAGGGGCTGGAGGCCGGGTTGATCCGTGAGCTGATCGTCAGTGATGGCGGATCGACGGATGCAACGGGTGCTGCGGCACAGGCGTGGGGGGCGACGGTTGTCACGGGTGCGCCGTCGCGTGGCGGGCAGTTGCGCCGTGGTATAGCGGCGGCGCAGGGCGATTGGCTGTTGATCGTGCATGCAGATACCGTTTTAGCGCGGGGCTGGACCGAAGCCGTACGCGCGCAGCTTTTGGCGCCGGATACCGCAGGCTGGTTCCGGCTGATGTTTGACCAACGCGGGTTTGCCGCCGGTTTCGTGGCGGGCTGGGCCAATCTGCGCAGTCGTGCGGGTCTGCCGTACGGTGATCAGGGCTTGCTGCTGCACCGCAGTCTGTATGAGGCTGTCGGAGGTTATCCTGATCAGCCTTTGATGGAGGATGTCGCACTTGCGCGGGCTCTGCGGGGGCGGCTGCAACAGCTCGACGCGGTCGCTGTTACGTCTGCTGAGAAGTACCGCAAACAGGGGTGGCTGCGCCGCGGCCTTCGCAATCTTTTGACGCTTGTCCGATATGGCACTGGTACAAGCCCGGAAACACTCGCGCAGTCCTATCGCCGCTAACGTCGTCTAATTGCCAAAAAAGTGCTGGCCGATGCGTTGCAGCAGATTTGGCTCCCGCTCCTCGGCGCGCGGATCGTTGCGGCCCGTCGCCCGCTTGCGACGGTCCGAAACTGTCTTGCCGTCCTTGAACTGCAAACGGTACAAGTCGGCGTAGATACCGCCGCGCGCCAGCAGCTCCTCATGGGTACCCTCATCGACGGCGCGACCCCGGTCCATCACGATGATCTTGTCGGCGTTGCGGATGGTGCTGAGGCGGTGGGCAATTACCAGTGTCGTGCGCCCCTTTGACAGCCGGTCGAGCGCGTCCTGAACCACTTGTTCAGATTGCGCATCAAGCGCGCTGGTCGCTTCATCGAGCAGCAGGACAGGCGTATTGCGCAACAAGGCGCGTGCGATCACGACCCGCTGGCGCTGCCCCCCCGACAGCGCCGAGCCGCGCGGCCCGACGTGCGTGTCGAGCCCGTGCTCCAGTTGTGGCAGGAAATCAGATACGAAAGCTGCGTCGAGCACATCTTTAAGCTGCGCGTCCGTCACATCGCTGCGTCCGAGCACAATATTCTCACGCAGTGTCTCGTCGAACAAAAGTGCCTCTTGGCTCACGACCGAAAAGAGGGTGCGCAGCTCGGGGATGGCCATATCCGTGGTGGCCACACCGCCGATGCGCACGGCGCCTGCGGTCGGATCAAGCAGACGGGTAAGCAGGTTAAAGATCGTCGATTTCCCGGCGCCTGACGCGCCCACCAGAGCCGTCGTTTGCCCCGCCTGCGCCGTGAGCGATAGCCCGTGCAGCACTTCGGTCTCTCCAAACGACAGTGTCACATTGTCGAGCGCGATATCGGTTTTCTCGACGGGGGCGGGCACGGGTGCTGCCGGTGAGGTCTGGCTCAGGGGGGCGTCCATCAGCTCCTTGATCCGCTCCAGCGCGGCAGCGGCGGTTTGCCACTGGCCACTGATCGCGCCCAACCGGCGCAGCGGATTGAAGGTGAACCCCATGGCGGTGAAGAAGGTCATGAACTCGCCGATGCTTTTGTCGCCCGAGATGATCTCGGACCCGCCATAGAGGATGACGGCCATAAACCCGATGCCCGATATGATGTCGATCATTGCCGGAATGGCGGAGGCGCCAAAAGCGGTGCGCACTTCGGTCGATACGAAGACTTTTGTGATGTCGCGGTACTGGCGGGCCTGATAAGCCTCCAGCGCGTTGAGCTTGATCTGGACAATGCCGTGGAACACCTCATCCAGACGCGTTGACAGGGTGGCGCCAAGATCGCGGGCTTCGCGCGCGCGGGTGCGCACAAATCGTTGCGCGAAAGCGGCGGGCAGAACCATGACCGGGATCCCGATGCAGGCCAGCAACGCCCATATTGGATCGATGGAGATCGCGACCCCCAGCAGAACGATCAGCCCGATGAAATCGCGTCCCGCTCCGGTAATGATCGCACGCCACACATCGCCCACGGCATTCACATCCGATTGCACGCGCTGGACCAGAAAACCGGGCGGATGCGTCTGGTGAAAGGCACCGTCCTGCTGCATCATGCGGTCCAACAGATCAATGCGCATATCCGCCGCCGAGCGCTGTGCGATGCGGGTCAGCAGCACCTTTTGCGCCACGCCGGACACGGCCCGCACAATAAAGATACCCAGCAGCACAAAGCCGACAATCAGAAGCCACGATTGCTCTCCTGCCACAAAAACCCGGTCGAACATCGGCTCCATCAGCTTGGCCATCGCCCCTAGGCTGGCCCCTTCAAGGATCATAAAACCGATGGCTACCGCCAGTTTGCCCATGTGCCGGCGCAGATAATCTCGCCAAAGCCAGCGCATCAGCACGCCAGAGGAATAGGTCTGTTCGCTGCTCATGGGGATATCGGCCTTTGGTTTTTGCACGAAGCATTTAGGCGTCAGCTTAATGGGCCTGCGGCAGAGGGGCAAGCTTCGGGCGCGATTGACGTGGGCTGTGCCTTGGGTATGGTCAGAACAACTGCCATGCGTGGCAAGCGTTTGAAATACAGGACAAAGACCATGACAAATACGCCAAACCTGTCCCATGGGCGCGGATACCTCGCCATTCCGGGCCCATCCGTTATGCCAGAGGCAGTATTGCAGGCGATGCACCGCCCCGCGCCTAACATTTACGCGGGCGAATTGGTCGATATGATGCCGGGCATCATGGCTGATCTCAAGCGTGTGGCCCGCACCGAGCATCATGCCGCGATATATATCGGCAATGGCCATGCGGCATGGGAGGCGGCGCTGAGCAATGTGATTGCCCCCGGCGAGCGTGTTCTGGTGCCTGCAACAGGGCGCTTCGGTCACGGTTTCGGTGATGTGGCGACGGGTCTGGGTGCGCAGGTGCAGGTAATTGATTTCGGAAAATCCGCGCCGATGGATCTGGAGGTGATCGCGCAAGCCTTAGCGCAGGATAAAAATCACGAGATCAAGGCTGTTCTCGCGGTGCATGTAGATACCTCAAGCTCGGTTCTCAATGATATCAAGGGGCTGCGCGACGTTCTGGATGCGGCAGGGCATCCGGCGCTGCTGATGGCCGATTGCATCGCGTCGCTGGGCTGTGACCGGTTCGAGATGGACGCGTGGGGTGTCGATGTCATGCTCACGGGCTGCCAAAAGGGCCTGATGGTGCCGCCGGGCTGTTCGTTCGTCTTCTTCAACGACCGCGCACAGGCCGTGCGCGAGGCAATGCCGCGGGTCAGCCGCTACTGGGACTGGACCCCGCGCAGCACCGCCACTGAATTCTATATGTATTTCAACGGAACGGCGCCGACGCATCATCTGTACGGACTGCGCACCGCGCTGGATATGATCCACGCGGAAGGGATCGAGCAGGTCTGGGCGCGGCACGGTGTTCTGGCGCGTGCGGTCTGGGCGGCCTGCGATGCCTGGGGGGTGGGC
>Ga0306909_100348_pt1 | contig 12217 bp, 10 predicted proteins | sample AntRauMFilla2697_FD_190439 | JGI IMG/M metagenome (GOLD analysis project Ga0306909, IMG submission 190439) | Saline lake microbial communities from Rauer Islands, Antarctica - Metagenome Filla 2 #697 (v2) (version 2) | ecosystem: Environmental > Aquatic > Non-marine Saline and Alkaline > Saline ... | reverse complement strand
TAGCGGCAAAGCGTGTACTGTCCAACGGCGGGGTGCCGAAGCGCGTCTATTACGTGAGGGGAACGCCGCGCGAGATGGGCTACCTAATGGGCTCCGTGGCGTGGGGGGGGGGTGGAGGACATGTGCACCACGTGGGTGGAGCACCTCCCCCCGCAATTTGTGTCCGAGTCGCTGGACGTGACCATGATGGTGAACGGGTTCCCACACGCGATATTTTGACAAACGCACCATCGGCGACTCTGCATTTTTGATGTTTGCGAAATCAATGGAATGCCCACAACCTCCAACCTTCAATAACCACAACCTCCAACCTTCAATGTTGTAGTCACGTGCTCACACGGCTCGATAACGGTCAAAATCTCAAAACTCAACACTTTTCTCTCACCCCTCCCCTCTCCAATCTCGATTTCTCCGCCATGGCACGCATCAAGAATCGTCCATTTGCACGCAAATCCCAACCGAAGGGTGTGGGGTTTGGGAAGACCCCCGAAGTGATGGGCATCCCGGGTAAGCGTCGGCACCGGTACCGGCCGGGTACCGTGGCCCTGCGCGAGATTCGCCGCTACCAGAAGAGCACGGATCTGCTGATCCGCAAGCTGCCGTTCCAGCGCCTGGTCCGCGAGGTTGCCCAGAACTACAAGAGCGACCTGCGCTTCCAGAGCTCGGCCATCCTGGCCCTGCAGGAGGCCTCGGAGGCCTACCTGGTTGGCCTGTTCGAGGACACCAACCTGTGCGCCATCCACGCCAAGCGCGTGACCATCATGCCCAAGGACATACAGCTGGCCCGCCGGGTCCGCGGCGAGAGGCCTTAAATCTGTCCAGCCTCCACCCTCAAGTTCGTTACAGACGATAAAAAAGAAACACGCTTACCCTCCTTATGGGTGTCAATCACACAAAGGAACTGCTGCGAGCAGCCTTCGACAAGGACGATTGCAAGCTGGATGCTGTTCACACGTACGGTAGCACCGGCATCCTTGCCGTGGCCCACACGCGCAGGGCCATGACGTACACGGACCACGGGCCCGACGTGTATCTAGCGGCAAAGCGTGTACTGTCCAACGGCGGGGTGCCGAAGCGCGTCTATTACGTGAGGGGAACGCCGCGCGAGATGGGCTACCTAATGGGCTCCGTGGCGTGGGGGGGGGTGGAGGACATGTGCACCACGTGGGTGGAGCACCTCCCCCCGCAATTTGTGTCCGAGTCGCTGGACGTGACCATGATGGCGCAGCCCGCACTCTTCCAGTCAGCCTACCAGCTTGTTCTGCGCACAATCACCGACGTTCTCGTTGAGGGGGCGGTATCATCCTTCAACGAGGCCGTACGCGCGGGGGATATCCCCACCCGCTTTGTGGAGGAGATGAAAGGGCTGCACGATGGCGTCCGCTCGGTTCGCACCGTCAGCAACGTGACGTGGGAGCGTGTGATTGCTGCCAACTACGGCATGGACTACTTGATGAGGGAGGTGCTGTCGGGGCGTTTGCTGGAAAGGATACAGGGGGTATGGGAACGTTTGCCGACAGAGGTCACTCGCCTTGTCCCTAAGTTTCTGAGCAAATACCTTGTGATTCCTGACATGTGCAACGCTGCCATGGCGTGGGGCCCCGCCACACGCAGCGGTCACGACGTTTTCATGATGCGGGACTTTCAGTTTCATAACGCCCGCGTCTTTCACCGCCGCTGCACCATGATTGTGCGCATCCCCCTGGGACACGGATGCAAGCCCCACCTCGCCGTGGCCATGCCCGGCATGGTGGGACACGTGACGTCCGTCAACGCGTCGGGAGTGGCGACGGGGATGAACCTTGTGCACAGTACGGCAGTCGACACGGACAGGCTGGGTGCGGGGTGCATGTTCATGATGCGGCACATTGCGGAGACGGCGGATTCCTCCGCCGACGTGGAGTTCGAGCTGCGCCGGCACCACAGGGGGGTACCGTGGATATATTACAGCATCGACAGCAAAGGAGACTGCAGGGTGTTTGAAACGTTTGCGAAGAGGTGGGAGGGACACCTGACCGCCGATAAGTGGGTTACGCGGCACCGTACACGGCTAGACGCCCCCTCCCCCCAGGAGATGGCGGCGTGGGTGCCTCCCGGGGACTCCTCGCACGGAGTGTGGAGGCGGTCCCTCCCCCGAAGTTGTCCACCGAAAGCGGCTGAAGACACGCTGCGTGCGTGGACGAATCGCATGGCCGGGCCCTTGGGGCACCCCGAGATCAGTCAGCCACAGCGATGGGACGACGGGGGGGCGCTCTTCAACTCTTGGGTGGACGAGAAGAACAGTGTGGAGGGGCTGTCGTATCAGTACTTTCCACCGTGGCGGAACCACTCCCCCGGCGTATGCGTGGTGAACAACTCCTTCCTGAACCCGCTGCTACGGCTGACACAAATGAGCCAAGGTGCCCGGATGGCCTGTCGCTCAGCGACGGGGAACCAGTGGAGATACGACACGCTGAGCAACCTCCTCCTCCAGCGGTACGGCGACATTGACGGTGACGTAGCCACAGGCATTGTTGACTTTCTTAGCCCGTGGAAGCGCCCGCTGTACCCGCAGAACACGGGGCATCGCGCGCGCCATCTGACACTCCCACCCTTGGAGGGGGGTGGTGACAACCCTGACAAGGAGGGGGTGGTGGTGGCTGGCGCACTCAGCATGGTGGACGCGGTGCGAATGTCGATCAAAACCAAGACTGGGTACTGGGGCTGTCAGTTTTATACGCTCACCCTTACACACTACTTGTTTACGACGGCGTAAAGTGAACCGCATATAGGACTACCGTCTCGAAGTCCGTCGTGGCGTAGTTGGCGGGCTCCGTTCCGGAGTCTTCGCAAGGGGGGCTGTGTCTGCGGGCCGCAACGCGAGGGGCGTGGTCACGACCAGGTCATTCACCATGGCTAAGAATAATTGATCGTACTTACGTCCGTTCTTCCTGCGAACGTGGTGGGCATATTGCAGCATCTGGTGCAATTTCTTACCATGCAGCTCATTCAGCAACTTCATCTCCTCGTCACCGAGCACCTTCACCTTCGACATAATGTTCCTTTCCTGCTCGTTAACGTACACCTTCCCCACCAACTCAATGTACGCTTCCTCCGTCTTCACCATGCGTGCCCCCTTCGGGGCTCTCTCGCACATGTATTTCCACGGCCTCATATCCTTAGTATTCCTCAGTATACTCATCGCGTCGTACAAAATGCGAAGCTCAAAGTACTTCAGTGCATACTCTTCAGACATAGATAGTGACGGCCACGCCTCGTTCTCCCGCCGCCTCCCATCGACCCGTCGTGTTCTATCCTTGTGCTTCACAAACTCCTTCATATGCGTCAGTACATTTTTCTCCCTCGTAGTCAATCCACTGCCGCCGGTTTTGTGCATGCAGACTGATCCGTTGTGGATAAAGCGGCGTGCCTCGTCGGTGGTCATTGGATGTATCACCTTCGCTTGATTTGAAAACGACTTGCATTCGGCGTGCAGGATAGGGTTTTTGATGTCTATATGGTGCATATTAAGTTTCCTACCATTCTTCTTTTTCGTTGGTGTGTCCCCACCCTGAGTCAGATAAAGCATAAGTTCCTTGAGGTCCAGTATTCCACTCCGCACAGCGTGCACAAATACCATTTTGACATCATGTATCTTTTGGTAATCGACCACCACTTTCTGTACGCGTTTCATAATATACTTGTAGTAACCAGTATTCTTGTAGCTGTAAAAGATGAACATCCGGTCATGTGTTTTGGGATTGGTCATCACCGACTGTGGTACAATGTGGACCACACGGTCCGTCAACTCGTCGCCATGACTCATATCTGACTCGGGGCTCGTGTTCTTTTATATCAACTAGACTGACTGAGTTTTTTGAAACGGACGTGACGACGTACAGGCGAACCTATCGCACTTCGCGAGAGGGCGTCAGACTAACATCTCATCAAACTCGTCGTCTGTGGTGTAAGGGTCGCTGGCGGGGCTCGCCCCGTCGCTCTCGTCCTGACTGTCGTGCTGCAGCAGATTCAGCGTTCCGTAATGGTACCACCCACCGACGCCCGACCACGACACCGTCGCGAGGCGTTGGAACTCGAGGATCGCGCTGGCGCGAAACAAATGGTACGTGCTGACCCGGCGGGATACGCGGACGGGTAGACGGTACACACCGGTGCACTGGGCCTCTTGCGCGGTGACGGTAAGCTGGTGTAGGACATATGAGGTATGGATCACTTTTGCTACGTCTTCGGACACCGTGATGGTTCGCCCTGCGAACTGTCGTTCCCCTCGCATTGTTTGTTTGTTTTGTACGAAACTTAAAGAGAGCAAGAAGATATAGTTCGTGTTGGAAGGCACGTCTATGACTCACGTCCATGTGGTAGACTGGGACGGCACGCTGTACCACCCGCATATGGACCGCGAGGACCTGGCCTGCGCCATTTTGGAGCAGTGCCTCTCGCGGGGGCCTACGTACGTTGTCACGAACTCCATGAGGGGCTGGGTGGACGAGTGTGTGGATACTCGTGGATGGTGCCGGATGCGGACGCTGCTGGACACGGTGGTGCCCGTGGTGTCCGCGCGAGACCTTCACGAGCGCGCTGTGAGCGATGCCTTTCCAGGAGGCTGCATGAAAACGTCCTGCATGCAGTGGAAGCTGAGGGCGTTTCGTGATATTTTGCGTACGCACGAGGGGCGCCTGGAAACCTTTGTGAGCGTGGGGGACAGCGAGTCCGAGAGGTGTGCAACGCTGGAGCTGAGGCGCACGTGCGAGGGGCGGCTGGCGGGCGTGTTGCCCACGCCGTTATTTCTCACCTTCGTGGCGCCCAGCGACCACCCGCACCAAGACCGCGTGATGGGCTTTTTGAGAAACGTGTGTGACCCGCGCTTTATGTACGTCGAGCGCTCCATCGACGTGTACGTTGTGGCCCAGTGCAGCATACTGCACGGGGGGCCGTATATGCGGTGCGTGCCCGCGCAGAGTTACCGCGGGGGCACTGCCGCTCGCCGTTGCGTGGCCGTGTGCACGTGCCGCCCCCGGACGGGGGCCGTTCGCGCCCCTGACCCCGATTAGTACTTATTGATAATAAGGCGCTCGTTGTCCTCGATCAGGTCCGTGTGCGTCTTTGGTAGGTACTTGTGGGCCCCTAGGGGCAGCTCGTCAGTTTCGATCCTCTCGAAGAACAGGCGGGCTGCCACCTCCCGCGTGGGGAGCACCACGCCGTCCACTTGGTCCATGGCGTTGGAAAAGTACACGTCCTCGGCCGCGTACGGTATGCTGAGATACGGCACGTCGGTGGTGATCGCCACCATCGTCGATCGTCGGCGCAGCGACAGCCCCCCGTTCCCCGCCCACGTGTGCTTGTCCAGTGCGCGAAACATGAAGGCGTTGCGCACGTAGTAGTGGTACAGGGTGTGCCACGGGGCCCCGACGTAGTCGTACTTGAAGTACTGTTCGATCTGAACCTGACTGTTGGTGAAGAGTACCGAGTCGGTCTGGAAGACCAGGACGTGCCGAGCGTGTATGTGGTCCCACAGCTCCGGCCTGGTCATCAGGTAGTTGTACTGCTGGATGGTGAGGTTGTCACTTTCCAGCGGTATCATGTGGACCCCGGCGGGGTCGTCCCCGTACCGCTCCTGGAGCCAGTCCTTGTTGGTGAGCCCGTGGAATATGTAGATGGGCACGTCCGGAAACTTGGCCCTGAAGTTGTCCATGACCCCCCTCAGATTGTGGTGGTCTCTCGTCTCGATAATCAGCCCGGCCATATCGGGCTCCCCCTCCCCCTCCTCCACGTCCGCCGCCACCTGCTTCTCGAACGCGATCATCAGGTGGGGCAGCGCCTCCGTCACCAGCGGCGCGTCCCTGAACGTTTCCTGCATCAGCTTCATGTGCTGTCGGTCAAGCGCAACGTAGACCGAGAACAGAGCGGCCGTCAGCATCAGCAGGCACGAGACCACAATCAACGCGATTTTCGTGCCCTGCATGGTGGCGTTCGCGTTTAATTCTCCCCGTGACCGCGACTTTTCCTGCGAACCGCACGCACCCACGCCTCCACCTCGCCGGCGTGTTTGCGGCGATCGCCGGCACCGGGGAGGGATCGGTGGTGCCTGTTCAGCGCGTCCGCCCACGGGCGGTCCATCTCCTCCTGAAGCTCCGCGGGCTTGTCCCTCAGGCGCTTGGCTATAGCCTCCAGGACGTTGCTGGGGGGGCACGTGTAAGAGCCGTCTACAAACAGCAGCGCCCGCGGGTAGCTCTGGCCCTCGCGGTGAAAGCCTGACAGCGTCAGGTTCTCCACCCGCGTGACGCGCGACATGGCCACGTACATGCTGGCGGGAATTCTCTCCATCATGCGGCAGTCAACGTGGGTGGGACCCGTGATGGTGGCACCCTGGCACTTGTGCACGGTGGCCGCAAAGGCGAGGCTCAGCGGGACTGCGAAGATGGATACCTCATCTATGACCTCGTGGTTGCGCCCGTAGATCACACGCTGGAACTCGTACGGTCCCACCATTACCAGCTCCTCCGTGCGGTCGAAGCTGACCACCGGGACTAGGTTGACACCCTCACCGCCGCTCCCGTCAAGCATACCCACGCCACCGTCAGGCCGAATGAAGTCCGTATCCCCCCCCCTCCTCCACGGCCCGGCGTCCCGGAACCCCACCACCGTCCCGCGGTCCCCGTTCACGTACTGCACCGACTCTTCCCCAAACGTGATACGCACATTCACACCCAGCATCACCCGTGCCCCCACCTTGAAGGTCAGCTCACGCTGCCCGCGGGGAACGTACAGCCCCTGCTGCACGTCCTTCCACAGCGCCATCAACATGTCCCTGTTCGTACCCTCGGTGGAGAAGGGAAACCGAACGCTGACCTTGCGGCTCTTCAGCCGGTCCATCATTTCCATGTTGGATTCAAAGACGTCGCTGCGCTTGACCATAATGCGCACGGCGTTGCTGGGGGCCTCCGGCCGGTTGAGGGCGACCAACATCTCGCGGTCGCCGATGGCCAGCGCCCCCCCGCGGCGCAGCGTGTTGCAAATGGCCGCGAACCGCGGGTCCGCCTGCCGGTAGATAGTGCTCAGCGTCACGGTACGAATGTCGGCGGCGCCCCAAACCGGGCTCTCGAATGCGTACAGCTTGGCGCGGGGGTGGGGGGGAGGCGTCTGCCCCGTGTCGTATACGGGGGGGAGCTGCAGGAAGTCTCCGACCAGCAGGAGGGTCACGCCGCCAAACGGCTCGTCGGCGCACCCCCTCCACACGCGCAGGCGGACGTCGAGAAGCTCAAAGAGCCACGCCGAGCACATGGAGATCTCGTCCACCAGTAGAATGTCCGCGAGCCGGGCCTGGCGGACCTTGTCGCCCATGGACCCCGCCATCATGGAGGTGGCCCTGCTCATCTTTACCCACGCGCTCAGCGAGGGGACGTCCTTGACAGGGAGGGCGAAGGCGGAGTGCAGCGTGAAGGCGTTGGGAATGTTCAGGGAGGCCACCCCCGTGGTGGCCGCCCTGATCACAGTCACGCTTGGCGGCATGGAGGCCAGCAGGGCACGCGTGCTGTGCGTTTTCCCTGTCCCACCGGGACCGGTCAGAAAGCAGCTCTTCCCCACAAGCAGGTGGGACCTCACCTCCTCCACGACGTTTGGGGGACCCACGGCCATGGCGCCCTCTCAACAATCTACCGTTTGTATTCTATCACGCTCCCACCCTCCCCCCCAGCTCTGTAATATTGAAACGATTACGCTTCCGGGTCAGACGCGTACTTGTGCATCAGCTCCAGGGAGCACGTACTGAGGGTGGAGGGAGTGCTGCCCGTGAGCTTGGCCAGGGACTCTTGCGTGAGGGATCTCCCTATACCCAAGCTCTCGGATTCGGTGTCCGTGTGACACGATCTGAAGCCGTCGTACACCATCCACACGCACCCGGACGCCACGTTGACGACGTTTCGCGTGCGGGGCACGCCGACCCTAGCCACCACATCGCAACACATGGCCTGCAGTTTCTCTCGCCCCCAGTAGTTGTCGCATATCTCACGTATACAAGCCCTTGTGTGCAGGAGCATGACCGTGGCGAGGCTGGGGAAGCCCTCCACCTCCTTGCGAAGCTTCAAAATGATCGATGCACACCCGTCGACCTCCCTCTGAATGCACTGCATGCCGCCAACGTCCTCTTCCAACACGAGAAGCCAGTAGGTGAATGCTGCGTGGTACTGCTCCCTGCGTTGCCGGCGACGAAAGTCCTTGTGCGCGCGAACGTATCGCTTCCACCCCTGCTGCACGATTCGCATCTTCAGCGTCAGTCGTTCCTGAACGACTGAGCGAAGGGAGTTGATGCATGAGCAGACGCGGTGGAGGTACTTGATGGCGCGGTAGCCCGCAACCACTGTGGCGTTGGTGCGTTCGGCCTCAGGCCCTGCCATTTGGTTGTACGCGTCGTCCCCCCTGTGTGTGGCTGAGAAGGTGACCAAGTCTTCGGACTCCTTTCGGGTGTCGCGGGGGGGCGTGGACTGAACGTAGCCTGCAAAGCCTTGGCGCATCCCGCACTTGACACAGACGATGAACCCCGACGGGGTTTCAATGACCGAGTTCCTCAGGCGGCGTACGGCGCACGTCTTGTTTTTGCACTTCTTCTTGGTGACGATCCCTGTGGGGGAGCCCTTGCGCGTGGGTGGTGCGGGAGCCAGCCGACGTCTCATCAGGGGCGGGGTGGTGTTTTGGAATAATATCTGTCGCGTACCTACATGATCATGCGCATGTATTTAATGAACCATATCGCTTGCACTTGCATATTCAACTCACAGTGCAGGTACACATATTGGCAGCGGCGTTACAGAGATATACCTGCACCGCCCACATGAAGCGCCGGCGCTCCGCGGACATGTCGAAGCAGCGCCCGCGCCGCCGTTCGTGTGCTAACGCGCCCTCCGGGTTCAGGTCGGTGAAGGAGCTTTGGGACGCGGTCCCAGACCACGAGAAAAAATGCGGTCTCGCTCCCACCGCGGCCGAAATGGACGTTGTGGACGGTGCCATGACTGAGCGCGTGCAGGGGTACTCCCGCGCTGTGGTCAGCTGCGGGCCCGACCAGATCACTTTACTCCAGGGGGGTAGGGATCGGCTCACCGACGTGTTGTCGTGGACGATTTCTCGCGGGTGGATCACCTTCCCGTGGAAGCGGCTGTACCTCGGCAGCCGCGCGCCGAACATGATGAGTGAGCTGAGGGCGCTCCAGCCCTCGTCACGCGTGGACCGTGGGCCGGGGACGACTGCCATGCGGCCCCACAACGTCAGGTTTCACTCCCGTCTGCTTCAACCCCTCGTGTACTTTGGCGGGGGGTGCCGCCCGCTGGTGTGGAGGTCCCGGGCGGACGACTACGCGCAAATGGACGTGCTGGTCGACCTCTACCAGGAGGGCGAGCGTCTGGAGGCGTGCCGCAAGGACCAATCCAAGAGTCCGATGGAACTGTGGCGCACCGACCCCAGATTCGTGAAGAGCGTGCTGCACAGCGCCTTGCACCGCACGGGAGGCCTGTCCTCCGAGGGTATACGCGAGTCCGTGTACCGGCTGTGCAGGGAGTGCACGCAGTTCAAGCCGTCGCTGGCGGTGTGCGTCATACGCCACCTTGGGGCGCGGCGCGTCCTCGACATCAGCGCCGGGTGGGGAGACCGCATGGCCGGTGCCATCGCCGCGGGCGTGGACCGGTACCTGGGTTTTGACCCCAACCTCAACCTGCGGGCCGGCCACGAAATGCTTCTGGACGCGCACACGGACAAGAGGGAGGAGCGCGACCGCTTCCGCGTGGTGTACGAGAGCTTCGAGGACAACGAGGGGGTGCTCCCTGCCGAGGAGTGCGACCCTGACTTTGACCTCGTGCTCTCCTCGCCCCCGTTCTTTGACTTTGAACGGTACACGACCCTGCCGGGACAGAGCGCCGACAAGTACCCCCACCTCGTGGAGTGGCAGGTGCGCTTCCTGGCGCGCGCCATGAGCAGGGCGTGGCGGTGCCTGCGCACGGGCGGGCACATGGTCCTCCACCTGACAGACGTGTACCGTGATCAAGTCTGCGAGCCCACGGGGCTGCTGGCCGTGTGGTTGCTTCCTGGTTGCCAGTACAGGGGCGTGATGCTGTCAGTCGGCGCCGCGGGGAAACCCCGCCCCCTGTGGGTGTTCCGGAAGGGTACGGCCTCAGGCGTGGCGGGGGAGGCCGCCTTGGAGCTGAGGGTACACTTCGGCCCCGTGTGGAGTGAGGCCCTACGGTGTCAGAGGGGGGGAATGTTTGCGCCAGGCGCCCACGAGGTTCCCCCCGCCCCCTCGCCATGTGCGCGGTAACGCAGGGTGGCGTGTCGATGAACCTTATCTGTGCACATTATCTTTACTTGTTTTTCAAAATCTCGGACTCGTACAGGGAGAAGAGGTTTTTCAGCACTCTCTCAGGGTCCTGCAAGGTCTCGTACCAACTCTTCGCCATCTCACCGTCGATCCTCCTACCCTCCTCCTTGAAGGGCTCCCCATTCACTTCCATCCGGTAAGGCATACCCCGAAGCTTCTTCATCACCACGAGAGCTTGCTTTGTGTCTTGACAACGGATTGTGAGCACACGCCCAGACCTGGCCGCCCTGCTTATATCGTAGACGAGAACGTCAGGAATACTGGCAACGACGTTTACGAAGTCTTCTGCGCCGTCCTCGATTCCGTCCACGTCATCCGCCACAGGGATGTTCCACCTCCACGAGTTGCTCTTAACAATGGTGACGTGGGCTTTGCGCGGAATGATGGACGTCCAATTGTCCGCGGCCGGGTGCTTCCCGTAGACCTGAATCACGTTGTATGCCACGGAACTTACCGCGTTTACCACCTCGTCAAGGGTGGACGCAAGCGTGATGGGGTACTCACTTAAGTCGCCGATGTGAAGATTGCTGAGATCCACACTACCCTTCAACCTCATATCACTTTGGTCGCTGAACCATATCACCTTCACAGGTGGTCGGTACAAGGTCCCCAACTTGACGTAACCGATCTCCGAGTTCAACGCGCCGGCGTCAGGGTTGGTTGACCTCAGCATGCTCCTCATGAACGGGTACGCCCGCAAGGAGTCTTGGAATAGGTCGAACTGACGGTCCAACGCGTCTGGGCGGGCCTTGATACTACTGTCCCACGCGTAGTCGTTCATTGATGACTGCATGGATATTCCAGCAAGGTATACCAACGTGCGGTCTGTGGGGCACCCGGCAAGCTCCGCGGCGTTGACAATGGCCTGCAGCGTTGTGAAGTGGTATGCTTGGTTGTAGTAGGTCACGACCCGCACATTGTTCTTTTTCAAGAAACCCCTGACGGGGTCAGCCTGTTCCTTGGAGATTTGGCCCAGTAGATAGTAAAAGTACTCGTCCGTGACCAGCCGCGTCCCGGTTGGGATTTCAACCTTGTTCTTCACCATTTCATCGATGATCTCTGGGTCATGGAAGTAGAGGTAGTTAGGCCAGAAGTCGAGATAACACCGGTTAATCCCAATCACGATGGTCTCATGATCAATTCGTGCACTCTCTACCTGTTTGGAATGCGGGCTGTTTCCCACGATGAGCACACGTTTGAAGGCTTGCACACGGCTGTCCGAAGGTCTCTGGTGGAGTTGGTGGCTGTTGAGGATGTGACGTGCGTCGCAGTCCAACCCCTCGACCAACTCGTCACATACGGCGTCTTTGTGATTGTAGTACAATAGGGTGCACAGTGTGGAGGTCACCAGACCCAGCAGAAGTGCAGCCGAACTGATAATAGTCAGGACAATAAGCAGGTTTATGCCCATACAAGTCCACTTTATCACTCCTACACTGATTGCTTTTTGTGTATTGCTAGCCACGCGCTCACAACTGCTTGGTTGCACTCCGTGCTCCAGCGCTGCGCTGTCTTGTTCAGAGACGCCACGGTACCGCACGTGCCTCTAATGGTCACAAGAGGACGCGTACCCATGCGCCCCGGACGTACGGCTTCTATGGTACCCCGCAGTTCTCGACGGCTCTTGAATCTCACATGGGACCCCACGAACGTCCGTGGCATCCCGGCGTCCGTAGATTGTGAATTCTATGTTTACGAAATCGATGATTTGATGACACAGAGTTCCGAGATTGTTGAGCTCGCCACGTGTTTGGCGCTGCAGTAAACCATAAAATCTGAAGGTCATTGTGGGTTTATCGTCACCCAGCGTGACTTTGTCGGCCCTTGCATTCCGCTCGCCACGAGTTTGGCGCTGCA